>ENA-OQES01000033-OQES01000033.1-human-gut-metagenome-genome-assembly--contig:-NODE-33-length-55799-cov-6.462495_pt1 | contig 55799 bp, 44 predicted proteins | sample MGYA00242798_ERZ504641 | MGnify/ENA primary metagenome ERZ504641 (study PRJEB26092, sample SAMD00036327) | human gut metagenome | host: Homo sapiens | study: EMG produced TPA metagenomics assembly of...
TATATAAGCGAGAAGGCTCATGACAAGGCTCCGATTCTGCCATATATAAGGCAGATATAGGTATGAAAAAGGGTCCCCGATCGGCAGTGCGAACGGGGACCCTGAAAGAAACTGGCTAAAATCAGCCCGTGTTCTGCAGGCCTGCTGCGACACCCGACACGGTGCACAGGATCAGGTAGGTGTTACTGCAGTCTGCAGAAGATGAAAAGAATAAGAGCTAAAACAAGAAAGGCGGCACCGCTTATTCTCATTAAGGATGTGTATAGATTGCTCGGATCTCCTTTTTGAGTCCAGAGGAAATTGCTTATTTTCCAGAGTTGCCTTGGAAAAATAAGCATACATAATCCTAGCAGGGCAAGTGCTGTGAGATATATGTACTGCACTGTTCTCCTTATTTTAGGTAGTCGGAGACGCAAGGGTATGGTCCTTGTTTATTATAAAAAAGGCTGCTGGTGCAGACAAGCTTCCTGCTGAGAGAGAAGCTGAAGTGAGTGCTCGGGCTTTCGCCGCGTTCATAGCTCAACCAAGACGGTAGTTCGCATAATGTGTAATGTGTGGGCAGATATGGCATATGCCACATCTGCCCACACATTATCTTCTACTTAGGATCCTTCTGGTGGATGAATGGAAAGCTGCTACATAAGGAGTGCCAGTGCGAGGAAGAATCCTGTAATACCCGTGGCTATCAATACGGTGATGGTGATGATTCCGGCGAAGATACGTACAGCCAAGATCTTCCTTCCATGACTCGAGGGGTTGGTTGCGGCTAATTTCGTTATTCCAACCACAGACCAGCAAGCTATGCCCAGTGCCAGTGTCAAAAATTCTCGAAACCATTCCGCCTCAAGCAAGGGAAGGCCGACAATCGATGACGGATCGCTTGCTAGTTTTGGCGGAATGGCGCATAGGATACGTTCCAACATCAGGTAAGGGCCATCGAAATGGACCAGATTCAGAGTGAATGGGAGCAGCAGCACCAGTCCTATCCACCATAGGATGCGCCGAGTGATTATGAGCTTGGCATCCAGTGTCCCGGCGTCGCCCTTCGTCTTGATGCCGTCCGTTGGTCCGGTGTTCCCGCGCTCATCCGCTGACTTGTCCATGTCCCCTCCGATCAGCCGAGGTGCCCCGTTCCGTGTGCGTCCGTTCCGCACACCCGCCCGGCGTGCCCCGCCGCCGGCCAGTCTAGGGCGGATGACGCGAGCGGGGAGGCCCGCGCCGTTTATCGGCACGGAACCTCCCCGCTCGCTTTTGTCAATCGGTCATCCGAAGATCAGCCCGTGTTCTGCAGGCCTGCGGCGACGCCCGAAACGGTGCACAGGATCAGATAGGTGTAGTTCTCCTTCTGGCCGTGCGTGAGCTCTTCCTTGTCCACGCGCTTGCGCAGCGAGCCGAGGGCGAGCACCTGGGTGACGGACAGCGCGTCCACGTACGGCGAGCGGATGCGGATGGCCTGGCCGAGCACGTGGCGGTGCTGCAGCGGCCATTCGTCGCCGACGATCTTGAGCACCCACTTGCGGGTGAGCTCCATCTCGTCGAGAACCTTCTTGTTGAGGTCCTCACGGTCGCCGAGGGCGAGGTACATCTTGGCGATGCGCTCGTCGGTCTTGGCCAGCGACATTTCGATGTTGTCGATGAACGTGGAGAACAGCGGCCACTCCTCGTACGCCTGACGCAAGGTGTTCAGGTCGCCGAACTGCTCGCACGCGGTGCCCAGGCCGTACCATGCGGCCAGATTGATGCGTGCCTGCGCCCAGGAGAAGATCCACGGAATGGTACGCAGATCGTCGAGGGACTTGGCGCCCAGACCACGCTTCGCCGGACGGGAGCCGATCGGCAGCAGGCCGATTTCGGTCAGCGGCGTGACGGTGGAGAACCACGGTGCGAAGCCGTCGGTGTTCAGCAGGTCGAGGAAGCGGTTGTGCGCGGCCTCGTCGAGCTTGCTGGCCATGTCGGCGTACTTCTTGGTCATATCCGTGTTGCGCTTCTCAACGCTCGGAGCGGACTGCAGCAGCGTTGCGGCCGCGACGGACTCCACATGGCGGATTGCAAGCACCGGGTTGCCGTAGCGGGCGAAGATGACCTCGCCCTGCTCGGTGAGCTTGAAACGGCACTTCACGGAGCCGACCGGCTGCGCGAGCACGGCGCGGTTGGCCGGGCCGCCGCCACGACCGACGGCGCCGCCGCGGCCATGGAACAGGGTCAGGTCGATGTCGTGCGATTCGGCCCACTTGGCGATGCGCTCCTGCGCGGAGTGCAGGGCAAGGGTGGCGGAGGTCGGGCCGGCGTCCTTCGAGGAGTCGGAGTAGCCGAGCATGACTTCCATCTTGCCGCCGGTGGCCTTCAGACGAGCCTGGACCTCCGGGATCTTGATCATTTCCTCGAGCACGTCCACCGAGTTCTGCAGATCCTCAAGCTGCTCGAACAGCGGAATCACGTCGATGGTTGGAACATCCTCGGGGTGGGAGAACGCCAGACGGTTCAGTTCGTACACGTCCTTGATGTTCTGGGCGCTCTTGGTGAAGGAGATGATGTAACGGCGGGCGGCCTTGATGCCATTGCGCTTCTGGATGGAACCGAGCGCGCGGAAGGTGTCGAGCACCTCGTGGGTCATCGGCTGCAGCTCGCCACGCTCACCGTGCAGGCCATGCTCGCGGATGTCCTCCAGAGCGCGGGAATGCACGACGGAATGCTGACGGAACTCCATCTCGACCATGTGGAAGCCGAAGGTCTCGGCCTGCCAGATGAGGTCCTGCAGCGGGCCGTAGGCGGAACGTTTGGCGTTGGCTTCGGCGAGGGAGCGCTGCACGGTCTTCAGATCGGCGATGTAGTCCTCGCAGGAGTGGTACATGAGGTCGGCGTCGCGGTCGATGGTGGCCTTCAGACGGTCTGCCATGACCAGCATGACGGCGCGGTGCAGCTCCTTGGTGGAGATCAGCGCGGCCTTGTCGGTCAGACGCTCGCTCATTTCCTTCTGGTGGTTCCACAGGGACTTGAGCTCGGCGCTCGGCGGGGTGGTCTCGGCCTCCATCGTCAGGTTCTTGCCGACGCGGCGGGTTTCGATCTCCAGCGCGCCCAGCACGTGGTCGCTGAACTTGCGGGCCACCTGACGGCTCACCTTGGCGGTGACGTTCGGGTTGCCGTCACGGTCGGAACCGATCCAGCTTCCCGGATGGAAGAACGCCGGGCACACCGGCGGCACGAGGCCGGCCTTGTCTCCGAGGACCCAGTCGTCGAAACGACGGTAGACCTGCGGAATGGTGTAGAACAGCGTGTTGTCGAAGATATCAAGAATGGTGTCTGCTTCCTCAACCGGAGTCGGCTTCTTCAGCGCGATCGGAGAGGTGCGGAACAGGGCATCGATCTCGTTGAAGAGACGACGGGAGTTTTCCTTCTTGTCCGAGCCGCCGAGCAGCTTATGCGCTTCGAGCAGCTGGGAGATACGGCGGATCTTGCCTTCCACGGCCTTACGGCGGGCTTCGGTCGGATGCGCGGTGAACACCGGATGGAACTCGAGCTGGTCGAGCAGCTCCTTGGCCCTGGCCGGACCCATCTCGTTGATGAGCTGGTGGTAGGCGCAGGTCATTTCGTTCACCGGATCGACGGCCTGATCCTCATCCACGGCGGCCTCACGGCTGTGCAGTACGGAGACGCGGTAGTTCTCCTCGCACAGGTTGGCCAGATGGAAGTAGGTGGTGAAGGCGCGAGCCAGCAGTTGGGCGTCGTGGACATCCATCTTGTCGACGATGTCGACCACCTTCTGCAGGTCGTCCTGATCGGGATTCGTGTCGGTCAGAATGCCGGAGAAACGTTCGTCGCTGGCCTTCAGCGCATGTTCGCGCACTTCATCGAACTTGGCCAGCAGGTTTTCATCGAATTCGCCGAGCACCTCGCGAAGAATCTGCAGGCACAGATCCATTTCCTCTTTGAGGGATGCGGGAAGATCACGCTCCTCAGGGCCCTTGGTGCCGGTGCCGGACGAGACGATAGCCGCGTCCGCAGGCGTGATCTGTTCGTTTTCAGTTGTCATCAGACCTCCTTCTCCAAACCATCGGGTTGCTCGGTCTGTCGGTCCTTCGCGGCACCTCCGCGATTGTTTTGGCCGTCTGTTGCGAGCCCACAGCCCTAAGCTTGGTGGGTAAATGCTCGACCATTGTAGGCGCGGCAAATCGACAGTTTGGTTACGGAAACGCCGGAATGGTTCGCATCGTGGACATTGAATGTCCGGAAAATGGGCATGTGGGAATGTTCGGAAAATATCCGACCAGCCCACACGTTAGACCTGAATAGTGTGAGCGCACTACATGAACATGATGAGAACGCCGAACGCGTTGACAGCAGCGCGAAGGCGGTCAGCAAATTCCACACCCACTCCATCCCGCTCGATATGGAAGACATCGAACGCGATTGGGACAAGCCGGTCACCGAAGCGGGAATCGCAGCGAAAGCCAGCGTGATCGTCCGTGTCGGCATGCTCGACCTTGGCGCCGGAACGGGAAGCTTCCGCGTCCGCGAAATGATGCACCGCATCGCCTATCCGTTAGGCGTGCACGTGCGCGCCGACGTGAACCTCACCGACATCGAGGCATCCTGCACGGACGGCAAGGACCGCATCACCGAAGTCGTCGACCTACCCACAACTGGCGTCAACACCGAGCGCATCTGGCTGCTCGAACACTTCGCCGACTGGTTCAACGTCAACCTCGGCAAAGGCTCGATGTACCACAGCCAATCCGACGTTTCCGAAGGGCTGATGCAGCATCTCGACAAGCGCGACGCCTCGCAGGTGTCGGCCGAACTGTCCAAGCAGCTCAAGGAACGGCAGAAGGCCGAGCAGAACCAGGAAGGTTCCGACGATCCCGTGCTCGACGCGCTGGAAATGGTCACGGAACGCGCGCAGGAAGGCGATTCCACCGCACGTCCGCTGCACATGCGCGATATCGAGGCGGCGGCCGCGGCCGGACGTAGCAATGGCGATTCGGTCGCGGAAAAGCCGCGTAAGAACCGCAACTGCAAACCGCCGAAGGAATATGCCGAGCATTTCGACCATATCGGGAAAGCCGCGGGCGAATCGCAAGGCGTCACCGTACGGCAGGCGCACGAGCGACTCGACATGATCGAACGTCGCAAACCGCTGTATTCGCCGGCCTTCGCGGGACTCGCGTCCGCCTGCGCCTGCGCATCCTTCGTGTTCCTGCTCGGCGGCGGCCCGTACGACATGATCGGCGCGTTCGTCGGCGCCGGCCTCGGCCACTGGCTGCGTCGCCGCCTGTTCGCCCACCATCTCAACCAATTCTTCGTGACGTTCGTCTGCGTGGCCGTCGCCGCGCTGGCATGCACCGGCATGCTGCGACTGATTGGCCTGTTCGATCCGATCGCCTTGCAGCACGACACCGCGTATATCGGCGCGATGCTGTTCGTCATCCCCGGATTCCCGCTGATAACCGGCGGACTTGACATGGCGAAAATCGACTTCCCATCAGGCGTGCAACGACTCACCTACGTGCTGTGCATCATTCTGATGGCCACGTTGGCAGGCTGGATGGTCGCTTCGATCGTGCACCTGAATCCGCAAGGATTCGAGCCGCTTGGACTGAACCCCGTCATCAACTGCCTGCTGCGCATGCTGTTCGCGTTCATCGGTGTGTGGGGCTTCTCCGTGATGTTCAATTCCCCGCAGCGCATGTGCCTCGTCGCCGCCACCATCGGCGCCATCACCGATACTTTGCGATTGGAAATCGTCGACTTGGGCGTGCCCGCGGAAGCCGGCGCGTTCATCGGCGCGTTCCTTGCCGGCCTGCTCGCCTCCGCATGGCGTTCGGCGGTGCGTCACGGCCTGCTTGCTCCGCATTTGGGATATCCGCGCATTTGCCTGACGGTTCCGTCTATTGTGATCATGGTGCCCGGTTTGTATATGTACCAGGCCATGTTCCACCTCGGCCAGTTCGATACGCTGAACGCGCTCGATTGGGCGTTCCGTGCGTTCATGGTGATCATCTGCCTGCCAATCGGCCTGGCGATGGCACGAGTAGTGACCGATAAATCCTGGCGCTACGACATTTAATAACCTGCAGAAGGGTAAAAACACTTGGTAACCAAAGATTTCTGGGTGCTGCTGGCCATGGTCTTGTACTTCGCGGCCATGCTGACCATCGGCTTCATCTACTCCAAGAGGTCCAATTCCTCCACCAAACAGTATTTCGCGGGTGGGCGTGGCGTCGGACCGTGGCTGACGGCATTGAGCGCGGAAGCCTCCGACATGAGCGGCTGGCTGCTTATGGGCCTGCCGGGCGTCGCCTACTTCACCGGCGCGGCCGACCCGATGTGGACGGCCATCGGTCTGGCGCTCGGCACGTACCTCAACTGGAAACTCGTCGCACGCCGTCTGCGCCGCTACTCCGTGGTGGCCGGCGACGCGATCACCATTCCGGACTTCTTCTCCAAGCGCTTCCATGACGATCGCAATATCGTATCCACCATCGCTGCGCTCATCATCCTCGTATTCTTCTGCGTGTACGTCGGCAGCTGCTTCGTGACCGTCGGCAAACTCTTCTCCACGCTGTTCGGCTGGGACTACCACCTGACCATGGTGATCGGCGCCGCCATCGTGTTCGCGTACACCATCATCGGCGGCTATCTGTCCGTGGTCGTGACCGACTTCATCCAGGGCCTGCTCATGTTCTTCGCACTGGCCGTGGTGTTCATCGGCTCCGTGGCGTCCGCCGGCGGCATCGACAACACCGTCGCCTTCCTCAAGGGCATTCCGGGATTCCTCGACGGCACGCATGTGGCCACGCCGATCCTCAACGACGCCGGCGAGCAGATCGTCAAGGCCGGACAGGCCATGTTCGGCGCGCCCGCCGACTACGGCATCATCACCATCATCTCCATGCTCGCGTGGGGCCTGGGCTACTTCGGCATGCCGCAGGTGCTCGTGCGGTTCCTGTCCATCCGCAGTTCCGAGGAAATCAAGAAATCCCGCATCATCGCCACCACGTGGTGCGTGATCTCGCTGGCGTGCGGCGTGTGCATCGGCCTGGTCGGCCGTGCCATGATGCCGACGCAGTTCGCCACGCAGGCGGCCGCGGAGAACATCTTCATCGTGGTGTCGCAGGCGCTGCTGCCGAGCTTCATGTGCGGCATCGTCGTGTCCGGCATCTTCGCCGCGTCCATGAGCTCCTCGTCCTCGTACATGATCATCGGCGCCTCGGCCGTCGGCGAGAACATCTTCCGCGGACTGCTGCACCGCAAGGCCACCGACCGCCAGGTGATGATGGTGGCGCGCATCACGCTGCTCGTCATGTTCATCTTCGGCATCGTGGTGGCGTTCGACCAGAACTCCTCGATCTTCCAAGTGGTCTCGTACGCGTGGGCCGGCCTCGGCGCATCCTTCGGACCGCTGATGCTCACCTCGCTGTACTGGAGGCGCACCAACAAGTACGGCGCGATCGCGGGCATGCTGTCCGGCACGGCCACCGTGCTCATCTGGCACAACCTCGTCAAGCCGCTCGGTGGCATCTTCGCCATCTACGAGCTGCTGCCGGCGTTCATCGTCTCGCTGCTGTTCATCGTGGTGATCTCGCTGCTCACGCCTGCGCCAAGCGCGGAAGTGCTGCACGAATTCGACCACTATCTCGACGATCCGGACGACCGCCACGTGGACGACGACCTCGTGGCCGCAGAAATCGCCGCAGGGGAGAAGCGCTCGCAGATCTGAATCGCCCCGCGGTGGGTGTTGCACCTCCTGCAACGCCGAAGGTCGGCCTTTGGTGCCATGTCGCTTGTTTATGGCAGATTCCGACAACAGGGAAATGTCAAGTGGCTTGTTTGTGGCACCTGATTCAGGAAACCCCGTGTATGTCCATTGGAATTCCGACGGACATACACGGGGTTTCCCGTTTTCCATGCCACAAATAAGCCACCTAGCAGAACGGTAGCCTCTGAATCTGCCATGAATAAGCGGATTGGCCGTGCTCCCGGAGGAACACGGCCAATCCGCTAACGCGTCAGGATGCCGATTGCAAACTTAGTAGCGCATGCCCATGGCGTCGCGCACCTGCTGCAGCGTCTCATTGGCGATTTCGTTCGCGCGCTTGTTGCCGTCATGCAGGATGTCGCGGATGGAATCCATATCCTTGGCCAATTCGGCGCGGCGCTCGCGGTGCGGGGCCAGGAACTCGTTCACGGATTCGATCACGTACTTCTTCAGCGCGCCTGCACCGGAGTCGCCGATTTCCTCGGCGATGTCCTTCGGATCGCGGCCGGTCACCAGACCGGCGGTGGTCAGTAGCGCGGAGACCTGCGGGCGGGCAATCGGGTCGAAGGTGATGCGGCGCTCGGAATCGGTCGGGCTCTTCTTGATGAGCTTGGCGGTCTCCTCCGCGGTGGCGCCCAGCATGATGGAGTTGCCGTAGGACTTGCTCATCTTGCGGCCGTCAAGACCCGGGATCTCCGGCGCTTCGGACAGGATGGCGCTCGGCTCCGGGAACACCGGGTTCTTCTTCGCGTAGCGCTCGTTGAAGCGGCGTGCGATGGTGCGGGTGATTTCGACGTGCGGCAGGTTGTCCTTGCCGATCGGCACCACGTTGGCCTTGCAGAACAGGATGTCGCAAGCCTGATGCACCGGGTAGGTGAGCAGCAGGCCGGTCAGCGCATGGCCGGAAGCCTCCATTTCGGACTTCACGGTCGGGTTGCGGTGCAGCTCGGCCTCCGTGACCAGGGATAGGAACGGCAGCATGAGCTGGTTCTCGGCCGGAACGGCGGAATGGGTAAAGATCATGGTCTTGTTCGGGTCGATGCCGGCGGCCATGTAGTCGAGCACCAGGTTGAGCACATTGTCCTCGATGTGCTCGGTGGTGTCGCGGTCGGTGATCACCTGGTAGTCGGCGATGATGATGTTCGAGTTCACGCCACGGTTCTGCATGGCCACGCGCTCGCGGATGGAGCCGAAGTAGTGGCCGAGGTGCAGACGGCCGGTCGGACGGTCGCCGGTGAGCATGGTGAACTTGCCCGGATTCTTTTCGATTGCGGCGAGGATTTCATCGGAACGCTTCTTTGCGGCGAGGAAGCTCGCGCTCATTTCATTGCCGACAGCAGTGATCTGCTGCTCCTGGGTTTCGTCCGTCATACGTGTCCTTTTGCTTAAGAAAAGTCAACGATTTTATCGTAAAAGTTCTGAGCCGACAACGAAATAATGCGCAATAAGTGGTACTCTCTTGTTTGATGAATTGATAGCACAGTAATTTCAGGGGGTCAGATGGGCCGCGGACGTCAGAAAGCCAAACAGCAGAAAATAGCCCGAAAGCTCAAGTACCTGACCACCGACACCGATTACGATGAGCTTGCCAAGGAGCTCGGTGCGCAGGAGCCCGGTTCTGGTTCCTTCGACCCGTTTGCCGATATCGAAGCCAAGTATTCTCACGATGTGGACGCCGAAGATGAGACCGTTGGGGACGGTCAAACGTCTTCCGATTCCGCCGATGACCTTGACGAATACGCCAAGTGGGCCGCGGAAGCCGCGGCGAAGGCCACGAGTGGCGAGTTTCCGGCGGCAAAGGCCGCGCCGAAGCCTCACAAGCCCATCCCGATGCCGGTGCCCAGCGCGCTGAAGCCGAAGAAGCAGGACTGACTGCACAGAATTTTTTCAACGAATGGCTCGTGGTTTCAACCACGAGCCACTTTTTTATTATTTCGATTTCGATTGTCGGGCGATTGTCGTGCTCGTCCCGCCAACCATCGCAGGTCGCGCCGCGCCGCGACCTATTCCTATGCCAGCGGCAGCAACCCGCTCAGATCGTCGCGTTCGCCGACGGCGGTGATGCGCCCGGCGTCCTTTTCCTCGTCCCAGCTGGTGATGCCGGTGGCGAGCCTCATCCACACGTCGGGGTCCAGTTCGATGACGTCCGGCGGCGTGAGATTGTGCGGATCGGACGCCGGCCCGTCGAGGATCTTGATGGCGCCCCACGGTGCCACGCGCACCTCCACGCCTTCGCCCGGCGCCTTCTTTTCCAGCAGGTATAGCGAGTAGCGCACCGCCATCGCCCACAGCTGGCGCGGCAGACGCGGCGAGAAGTTGAGCCGGAAATCGAAAGCGGCGTCGTCATCGGCCGGCAGCTGCTCGCTGAAAATGTTGTGCGCCGCGTCCTGCCACTGTTCGAAGGCGGCGCGTCCTTTGCCCAAGTCTTGTTCTCGTATGACAGCCATACCGGTATTGTGCAGCCCGCAAACGACTATGATGGAACTTTGCAAACGATGTAGTCGTAACTAAATAGGGGTTTGAGGGGCGATTTTCCTGCGATTGTGGTGCCCTCGCTTAATGGGCGCCATACGTTGCGTTTGCAGTTTTTGCAATGTTTTTCGCAAACGATGCCGGCTTACGATTGCTAGGAATTTCGTCTTTTATGATTACGTAGTATGCTGTACATGAGAACGTATGCATGATATTACTTAGTGTTCATGCGGCCGCAAATGCAAGGACGCTGAAGTAAGGCATAATGTTCCTGGAGAGTATCCGTCAAAGGGAGTCAATCAATGACTGAAATTACCGCACCGAAGTCCGCGGTCACCGCGGAACAGTTCGCTGACGAAATCCGTGAGCAGCTGAAGTACACCCAGGGCGTCACCGTCGAGCAGGCCAAGCCGGCTGATGTGTACGTCGCCGCGTCCGCCGCAGTGCGTCGCCATCTCGTGGATTCCTGGATGAAGACTCAGGCCGACATGGTCAACGGCAACACCAAGGCCGTCGGCTACCTGTCCGCCGAGTTCCTGATGGGCAAGCAGCTGGAGAACGCGCTGCTCAACGCCGGACTGACCGATCAGTTCGACAAGGCCGTGGAAGCTCTCGGCTTCGATGCGCAGGAAGTCATCGACGCCGAATACGAGCCGGGCCTGGGCAACGGTGGTCTGGGCCGTCTGGCCGCCTGCTTCATCGACTCCCTCGCCTCCCTCGGCGTGCCGGCGTTCGGCTACGGCATCCAGTACAAGTATGGCATCTTCAAGCAGGAATTCGACGAGAACGGCAAGCAGATCGAAACCCCGGACTACTGGCTGGCCAACGAGGAGCCGTGGGGCCACATCGACTACAACCGCGATCAGAAGGTCTCCTTCGGCGGCGAAGTCGTCGAGGAGAACGGCAAGAAGGTCTGGAAGCCGGCTTGGTCCGTGCGCGCCGTCCCGGTCGACTACATGGTTCCGGGCTACGCCTCCGGCCGCGTGAACACCCTGCGCCTGTGGACCGCCAAGAGCTACGACGAGTTTGACCTGCTCACCTTCAACAAGTCTGAGTACCTCGACGCCGTCAAGCCGCAGGTCGAGGCCGAGAACATCTCCAAGATCCTGTACCCGGAAGACTCCACCCCGCAGGGCAAGGCGCTGCGTCTCGAGCAGCAGTACTTCTTCGTGTCCGCCTCCATCCACGACGCCATCCGCGTCTTCTACCCGGGCCAGGACAAGCCGGATCTGACCACCTTCCCGGACAAGATCAACTTCCAGCTCAACGACACCCACCCGGTCATCGGCATTCCGGAGCTCATGCGCGTGCTCATGGACGAGTATGGCTACGATTGGGACACCGCCTGGACGATTACCAACAAGACCTTCAACTACACCTGCCACACCCTGCTTCCGGAAGCTCTGGAAGTGTGGCCGTCCAAGCTCATCGGCGAACTGCTGCCGCGTCATCTCGAGATCATCGAGAAGATCAACGACCAGTTCGAGGCCGAGCTCAAGGCCAAGGGCGTTGCCGAGGAGACCATCAAGGACATGGCCATCTACACCGGCGACTCCGTGCGCATGGCCTACCTGGCCACCTATGGCGGCTCCCGCGTCAACGGCGTGGCCGAGCTGCACTCCCAGCTGCTCAAGGACGTCACCCTGAAGAACTTCTCCGACGTGTATCCGGACAAGTTCACCAACGTGACCAACGGCGTGACCCCTCGCCGCTTCATCAAGCTGGCCAACCCGCGCCTGTCCGACCTCATCACCGAAGGCCTCGGCACCGACAAGTGGCTGAGCGACCTCGAACTGCTCAAGGGCCTCATCCCGCTGGCCGACGATGACGAGTTCGTCAAGAAGTTCGCCGCCGTCAAGCAGGCCAACAAGGTCGACTTCTCCAACTTCGCCAAGCGCAAGTACGGCTTCGACATCGACCCGAACACCATGATCAACACCATGGTCAAGCGTCTGCACGAGTACAAGCGTCAGGCCCTGAAGATCCTGTCCGTCATCGCCGACTACGCCGACATCAAGTCCGGCAAGGTCTCCGCCGACGACATCATGCCGCGCACCATCGTGTTCGGCGCCAAGGCCGCTCCGGGCTACTACCTGGCCAAGCAGACCATCCAGCTGATCAACAACGTCGCCCGCGTCATCAACAACGACCCGGACGTCAAGGGCAAGCTGAACGTCTACTTCCCGTGGAACTACAACATCGAGCTGGCCATGAACCTCATCCCGGCCACCGACCTCGACGAGCAGATCTCCCAGGCCGGCAAGGAAGCCTCCGGCACCGGCAACATGAAGTTCGCCCTCAACGGCGCTCTGACCGTCGGCACCCTCGATGGCGCCAACGTCGAGATCCGTGAGCGCGTGGGCGCCGAGAACTTCTTCCTGTTCGGCATGACCGAGCCGGAAGTCTCCGCGCTGTACGCCAAGGGCTACGACACCAAGGGTCTGTCCCGCGAGTACTACGAGAAGGACCCGCAGCTCAAGGCCGCCATCGATATGGTTGCCGACGGCACCTTCTCCGACGGCGACAAGGACACCTACAAGGACCTCGTCAACGATTGGCTGAACAAGGATTACTTCATGACGCTCGCCGACTTCCGCGCGTACATGGACATCCAGGCCCAGATCGAGGAAACCTACCGCGATCCGATGAAGTGGAGCCGCATGGCCGTGCTCAACGTGGCCAACTCCGGCTACTTCAGCTCCGACCGCTCCATCGAGGATTACCTCGAGCGCATCTGGCACACCGGTCCGCTCAAGTGATTATGAAGCGGTCATGAAACGTCGCCGGCATCGCCGACGTACGCATGATCGCTTCCGTTCCGTCCGTTTCGCAATGGGCGGATAAGTGATGACGACGAAGGCCCTTGGGATTTTCCAAGGGCCTTTTCGTATGTTTTTCGCATGTCCGATTGCGTATGCCGGTAGTGCCCGAACGTACGTGGCAATACAGTGACAGTACGACGGAAGGCCGCAAGTCAATCGCAATCGCAAAAGCAAAAGAAAAACCCTGTATCGCAAGATACAGGGCGAAGCAACAAACCCAACGCGGCATAGGTGTGCCGGGAAAGGCGAAATCAGGCGGCTTCCGGCTCAGCGGCAGGAGCGGCGGCAGTGGCGTCGGCCTCCGGCTCGGCGTCCTTGGTCAGGCCCAGGTCGACCGGCGAGGAGCTGTTCTCCCACGGTTCCTCCCACGGGTCATAGTCGGGATTCTGCTGCTTGTAGATGTACAGACCGACGACGCCAGCAAGCAAAGCTCCGAAGAGCAGTGCGAAGAACTTCCAACCGTTAGAAGACTTGTTCTCCATGACGGCTCCTTTCAAGGTTTCCAAACACTGGCTGACCTGCTCGTTCAAGCCAGCTCTGTTCCCTATCTTAATTCGTGGAATGTGTCGATTGGGTGGATTTACGCGCCGGAAAATACCGCATGTGCCGGTAGTGTTGAGCTATGGCATACCAACGATTCAGTCTGTTTCCCGATTCCCCATCGTTCAAGGATCTGTTCTCCGCCCGATCGCTGCGATACCGGTGGCGCAACGGCGACCCGGTCATTACCACCGCCATCATGGCGATCTGCATCGTGGTGTGGGCCATCGAAGCGGTCCTCTTCCTCGTCTGGCCCGAAGGCGGCAACGCGTTCGTGAACGCCGGCATGCTGCTGCCCGCCACGGCCGTCCGGCACCCGTGGACCTTCATCACCTCGATGTTCCTGCACCAGCCGACCTCGCTGTGGCACATCCTGTTCAACATGCTTACTTTGTGGTGCGTGGGGCCCGTGCTGGAACGCATGATGGGGCATTGGCCGTATCTTGCGCTGTACCTGCTGTCCGGATTGGGCGGCGGCGCCGGACTGATGGTGTGGGCCGTGTGCTCGCCGTCGGGATGGATGACCGCCGCATATGGCGCGTCCGGCGCGCTGTTCGGCCTGTTCGCCGCGATTCTGGTGGTGTACAGGAGAATAGGCATCGATATTCGTTCGATGCTGATTTGGATGCTGGTCAACTTCCTGATGCCGGTGATCACGCCGGGCATTGCATGGCAGGCGCATGTCGGCGGATTCATCGTCGGCGGCGTGCTTGCGTGGCTGCTGGTCACCGGCCTGCATGCGTTCCGCGGCAAAAGCCTGGCGTGGCGCACCACGGTGTACGGCATCACGGTGTTCGTGGCGATCATCGTGGGATGCAACGCCGGCAATCCGCTGATGCATATGTCACTTCTGTACCAGTAATGCGGGAACTACACACATGTAGTTTTCCACATCCGTGGATAACTTTGTGGATAAGTGAGGTCAGACCTGTGGGTAAGTCGGGGATAACGTGGTGGATTATCCACAAGGATATTCACAAAATGGCGGAACATAAGGAATTTCCTATGTGAAAATTGTGGATAACCGATATCCACACCCCACAAAAATGGGGAAAATCGCCTCCGATATTTCGTGGTGCGACGTTGACTCAGGCACAAAATATGGGCGTTATCCACATTCATCCACATTTGTCCACTTGTTATCCACAGGAAAGATAAGATGACGAAGGCAATCGACAAGGACGCAATACCGATGCGCCACGGACGCAGGATACGCGTGCGACGATATGCGTGCGACATGGCAGATACTTGCGAAGAAGGGGAGAGGAACCATGAGTGACGGACCACTGCTCAACGACGTGACGCGCGCCTTCGCCGAGGCGCATCGCAATGAAGACGTGCGTGACCTGGCGCTCAAAACCAAACGGACGGCGGACCTCGACCTGCCGGCCGCGCTCGACCAGATCGCGGGCTGGCAAATCGCCCGCAACAAACTGCCGCAATGGGCCGCCTGCGCGGATATCGTCTATCCCGCGCATATTTCCATGGAACAGTGCTCATCGCAGTTCACGGCGCAATACAAGGCCGAAATCGCCCGGCGTCTGTTGCGATCTCTGCCGCAATCGGCGGGACAGACGGCCAACGACGCGACCATGACGGACCTGACAGGCGGATTCGGCGTCGATTTCTCATATCTCGCCCGCGGATTCGGTCACGCCACGTACGTGGAACGCCAATCGCATCTATGCGAACTGGCCGCGCACAATATGGCGGCGCTGGGCCTCACGCAAGCACAGGTGGTGTGCGGCGACGGCGTCGAATACCTACGTGCGATGGAGCCGGTACAACTGATCTACATCGACCCGGCCCGCCGCGACGAGCACGGCGCCCGCACCTACGCGATCGAGGACTGCACGCCCGACGTGCTGGCGCTGCGCGATCTGCTGCTGGCTAAGGCACGATATGTGATGATCAAACTGTCGCCGATGCTCGACTGGCGCAAGGCGGTCGACGATTTCGCGGGCACTGTGGCCGAAGTGCACATCGTCTCCACCGGCAACGAATGCAAGGAACTGCTGCTGGTGCTGGACGGCAAGGTTGCCGGGATAACGTCCGATGCCGCAGCGGCAGACACGCGCGCGCCGCACGTGTACTGCGTGAACGACGATCAGCGGCTCGACTACGATGCGGCCGCCTATACGCGCGGCCTGCGCATCGGGGACGCGCCGCTGCCGCACGAGCTGCGTTACCTGTACGAGCCGAACGCGTCGATCATGAAGGCCGGCTGCTTCGACGTGGTGGAAGCGCGATTCGGGGCGGTGCAAATCGGCCCGAGCAGCCACCTGTTCGTATCGGACGAGCCGGTCGATGGTTTTCCCGGGGCGCGGTTTTGCGATCGAAACGATTGGCGGTATGGGCAAGAAGGAGCTGAAGCGATTGCTGTCCGGCTTGGACCGTGCCAACATCGCCGTGCGTAATTTCCCACTCACCGCGCCGCAATTGCGCAAGAAACTCAAGCTCGCCGACGGCGGCGACGCCTACCTGTTCGGCACCACCATGCAAGGCGGCGACCACGTGCTGATTCGGACGGCGAAAATCAGCAGATAATCGGCGGGTAAGCGGCGGCTTTCCGGCCCACGGGCAACCGCTTTGCCTAAAGCTGAAGCGGGGCGATGCAGACGCGGTAAGCAAAGTGGATGAAGCGGATGAAGCGGTGAAAAAAGGACGCCGGATCGCAAAGAACCCGGCGTCTTTTGAATAAGCCTCGATGGAATAGGCGAAACGGAGAAAACCGACTCAGCGCCACCACATGGTCATAATGAAACCGACCATGATGATTGCGAACGCGATGGCCAGGTTCCAAGCGCCGATGTGCGGAATCGGATAATCGGTGGTCAGGTAGTAGACCACGGCCCACACCAGACCGATGATCATCAGCGCGCAGAACAGCGGCACGAACCAGCGCGGGTTGGACTTGGTGCCCTTGATGCTTTCCTCCACACGGCGGGTGTTCTCCGCCTGACGGTTCATCATGCGTTGCATCTGCGGTGACAGCGAATCCTTATCAACGGTGGCGTTCAGCACCGCTTCGACACGGTCCATAGGAATATCGAGATCGTCATCGTCGGACTGGTCCTCGTCGACGGAAGTCTTGTCGACGACATCTTCGGTGGTTTCCTCGACGGCAGCGGTGTCGTCGGCGGACTGCAGATCCTTCTGGTCATCCGCGGTGGTTTCGTGCAGCTCTTCGTCAGCCATCAGCATAGTCTCCTTTAATAGGCTAAAAGTCATAATAGTGGGTAGACTCGAAAGCGGCGAACTCACGGCGTAAAACTGTTCAAAATCAGGACAATTGTTCAGTGAAACCCGGCGGATTCAGGCAGGTTTGGAAAGGCGCGTATGGCGAAGCATACCGGAAAGCACAGCGCGAAACGGTCGAAGGCGGCCGGCGTCGCGGCGTTCCTCGTGCTGCTGTTCTCCGGATTCCTGCTGTCCACCAACCTGCGCGTCAACCGTTCCGTGGTGGTGAGCAACGATACCGCCGAACTCGTGGAACAGCGCGTGAAAAAATGTGAACTCGCTACGGTCCGAAATCGATGCGCTGAGCACCAGAGTCAACGATCTGAGCAAAACACTCGACAGCCAGAACGCCGACGGATCGCAAGACAGCGAAAGCGCCGGCAACGGCACCATGCTCCCCGCCGTGGAAGGCCCCGGGACTGGTGGTGACGCTCGACGATTCGCCGCTATGGGAGAACATGGTCGACGCCAACGGATCCAGCGCCAACATCAACGATTACGTGGTGCACCAGCAGGACATCGAAGCCGTGGTCAACGCGCTGTGGGCGGGAGGCGCCGAATCCATGCAGATCATGGACCAGCGCGTATTGTTCAACTCCGCCGTACGCTGCTCCGGCAACGTGCTGCTGCTGCAAGGCAAGAAGTATTCGCCGCCGTTCAAAATCTCGGCGATCGGACCAGTGGAGGGCATGAGAAAAGCGCTCGACGATTCCGAGGAAGTGTCCATCTACAAGCAGTACGTGAGCGCGTTCGGCCTGGGATGGCAGGTCGACGAGAAAGCGAAACTGCATTTCGACGCGACCGACGCGTTGCAGCAGCCGTTGCAGTATGCGAAAGCGCTCGAAAACGACAAGAACGGCGACTCGCAAGAGGGGAAATAACAATCGATGAAACATGTGGCAAGCCGTGGCGGACGCACCAAAAGCGCGCTGTGGACGATACTCGGCATCCTCGCCGAACTCATGCTGACCGCCGCCGCTATCTGCGCGCTGTACATCGCATGGCAGATGTGGTGGACGGGCGTGCAGTCGGAGCATAACCAGATCGAAACCCGCCAATCCGTATCCTGGTCTGATCCAGGAAAGTCCGGCAACGTCACCGTGGCGAAGGCACAGCAGGGTGACCCGCCTGTACAGCCGCAAAGCGCCACGGAAGGCGAACTCATCGCCCAAATCTACATACCGCGATTCGGCAGCCAATGGCAGCGCAACCTGGTGGAAGGCACGGACCTGACACAGCTCAACAAGCACGGCCTCGGCCACTACACGGATTCGCAGATGCCCGGCCAGGTCGGCAACTTCGCATTCGCCGGCCACCGCAACGGCTACGGGCAGCCGCTCGGCGACGTCGACAAACTGCAGGAAGGCGACCCGATCATCGTCCGCACGCAGGATTACTGGTACGTGTACCACTACACCAGCTACAAAATCGTGCTGCCGTCGCAGGTGGAAGTCGTGGCCGCCAACCCCGAACATCCGGGCGAGACACCGACCAAACGCATGCTGACCATGACCACCTGCGAACCGAAATACTCCACGCCGACGCACCGCTGGATCAGCTACGCCGAATTCTCCTACTGGGCGAAGGTCGCCGACGGCATCCCACAGGAACTGGCCTCCCAAAACGCCAACGGCACAGTCAAATTCGTCAACAACGAACAGTCGTCGTTCCTGTCGTCGATCGATACGCTGAAACCGTGGATCTTCGGCGCGCTCGCCGCATACGTGATCATATTATTTCCGCCGCCGTCGCCTGGCGATGGCCGTATCTCGCCGACGTGCGCGCCGGCCGGCGCAAGAAGGCCGATTTCAGCATCTACGGCGGTTTGCTGCGCGTGCAGCCCGGCGTGCTGCCTATTCGGATCGTATTGCTGTTGCTGCTGGTGTTCGCGGCCTGCGCATCCTGCTTTGAATGGCTGTTCCCGTGGGCTGCGACGAATATCCCGGCATTGCAGGAGATGTCGAATTACACGGCCATCTAACGGGCTGTGCAGGGCGTTTGCTGGTGCCTTGTCGTCTGCTGGTGCCGCATCGCCGCACGATGGCTGCAGCGTGAGACGCGCGCGGTGTCATGAGACATTTCGCACGTACACTGCTGTTCAAACGTTGATAGGAGCATGATGACCGATTCCGCACGCATTCTGGTGGTAGATAATTACGATTCGTTCGTCTATACGATCGTCGGCTATCTCAAGACGCTCGGCGCCACGGTGACCGTGGTGCGCAACGACGCGATCGACCCGTCCCAGCCGGGCGTGATTGACGAATACGACGGCGTGCTGATTTCTCCTGGCCCCGGCGCTCCGGCCGAATCCGGCGCCAGCGAGGACATGATCCGCCTGTGCGCGAAGCTCGACAAGCCGATGTTCGGCGTATGCCTCGGCATGCAGGCGCTCGCCGAAGTGTTCGGTGCCACCGTGAGCCACGCGCCGACCATCATGCATGGCAAAACCAGCCAGGTTGAGCATATCGACGATGAGATCTTCGACGGCGTGGCCAATCCGATGACCGCCACGCGCTACCATTCCCTGGCTGTCGAACCGGATTCCGTGCCGGACGAGCTGGTGGTGACCGCGTGGACGCAGGACGATCATATCGTGCAGGGCATCAAGCATCGCGACAAGCCGATGTATGCGGTGCAGTTCCATCCGGAATCCGTCATGACCCAGGACGGGTATCGGCTGTTGGCGAACTGGCTTAAGGTGTGTGGGCAGGAGTCGGCAGTGGAGAAGTCGATTGGATTGCAGCCTAAGGTGAGCGAGTAGTTTTCATTTTTTGAGCTTGCTGAATTGCGATTTTTGCGATGAATGAGTGAGTGATGAAGAGTGGTGAGTGACGGCGATGGCTGTTGCTTGCTTTTGTTTGCTTGCGGCGCCGCTTTGCTTCCCGCAGGTCCTGTTCACGACACACTCAAGGCCGTTCGGCCAAGCTTACGGTCGTGAACAGGACCTGCGGGAAGCAAAGCTCCTTTGGCTTTATGGAGCTGCCTTCGGCTGCTTTTGTTTTTTGAGGGAAAGAGAAAGGGGAGGGAGCGGCTTCGAGCCGCTCCCTCCCCTGATTTTGTTAGTTGCCTTGCTGGTTGTTGGTGTTGCCGTTGTTGTTCGTGTCGTTGTTGTTCGTGTCGCTGGACGATTTCTTGGTGGTCAGCGTGATGGTCGATCCGCTGTCGGCCTGGCTGCCGCCATTCGGCGACATCGACACGACGGTCGCGTCATCATCCTGTGGCCCGTTGACACTTACCTGGAATCCGGCAGCCTCCAAAATGCTCTTTGCTTCGGCAAGTGTGGAGTTGGCAACAAACGGCACGCTCACCTGCTGCTTGCCGGTGGACACCCAGATGGTCACGGCCGTTCCCGCCTCGACGGTGCTGCCGGAACCCGGATCGATGCGGGTGACTGCACCGGACTGCACCGAATCGGAATACTCGCTTTCGATGGTGATCTGCGTCAGACCAGCCTGCTTGAGCTGCGCGATGACCGAATCCTTGGCCTGGCCTACCAGACCATCCGGAATCTTGGTCATGCCGGACGAAATGTACAGCGTGATGATGGTGCCCTTGGTCTGCTTCGAATGCGCGGCCGGATTGGTGTTCACCACCTTGTCTTTCTCGATGGAGGCACTGTCCACGGTCATGACATTGCCGATCTTGAAGCCTGCCGCCTCAAGAATGCCCTTCGCTTCCTCCTGCGTCTTGCCGGACACGTCAGGCACGCTGACCGCCTGCGGGCCGGTGGAGAACCATACGGAGACGGTGGAGCCCTTTGCCACCTTCTTACCGCCCTTCGGGTTCTGCTTGGTGATGGTGCCCTTCGGTTGGCTGGACGTGGCATCGTCACGGGCGTCAAGCTTCAGACCAAGGGCCTTAAGCTGTTCTTCCACACGCGCCTGGGAAATGTTCGACGTGTCGGTGAAGTCCGGCACGGACACCAGATCCGCAGTGTTCTTATGCCCGTTCAACGCGAAGAAAATACCGATGACGGCCAGCAAAACAACGATGCTGCCGACCACGGAAGCGATGATGATCTGCTTCTTCTTACGCTCCTGCGCGGCCTTGGCACGCTGTTCCGCACGGGTCTTCGTTTCGACTCCGCCATTCGGATTCGGCACGGCCTCGAACTGGCCGGTGACCGGGTTGAACGCCTGCGTCGGCGCATCCGTCGCCGGCGCCATGGGCACGGTGGCGGCATCCATTTCGGCCTGCTTGCGGGCCTTCATGTTGGTCAGGTCGGTCAACGGGTTGAACGCGGCAGCCATCGGCACACCGCCGTTCATGAACGTCAGCAGATCGTTCTTGAACTCGGAAGCGGTGGCGTACCGGTTCTGCCGATCCTTGGCCATCGCCTTCGCGCAGATCGAATCCCACATCTTCGGCAGGCCCGGCACGATCGTGCTTGGGGGAGTGGCGACTTCCGACACATGCTGGTAGGCGATCGCCACCGCCGAATCGCCGGTGAACGGCGGTCGGCCGGTGAGCATTTCGTACAGCACGCAGCCGGCGGAATACAGGTCGGAACGCATGTCGACGCTTTCGCCGCGCGCCTGCTCCGGAGACAGGTATTGCGCGGTGCCGACGACGCCCTGCGACTGCGTCATCGTGGCCGCGGAATCGTCGATCGCGCGGGCGATGCCGAAGTCCATGACCTTGACCACGCCCTGCTCGGAAATCATGATGTTGCCGGGCTTGATGTCGCGGTGGATGATGCCCATGCGGTGCGAGTATTCGAGCGCGTTGAGCACGCCCATCATCACCTGCTCGGCGTCGCGCTGGCTCAGCGCGCCATTCACCTTGAGGATGTCACGCAGGGTCTGACCCTTGACGTACTCCATCACCAGATACGGCAGATGCTCGATTTCGCCGGTTTCCGTGGTGACGGTTTCCTCGCCCGAATCGTAGATGTTCACGATGTTCGGGTTGTTCATCTGCGCGACGGAATGGGCTTCACGGCGGAAACGCTCAAGGAAGATGCTGTCAGTGGCGAAATCGGCGCGCATGATCTTGACGGCGACGGTACGCCCCAGACGCGTGTCGGTCGCCACATGCACTTCGGCCATGCCGCCACGGCCGACGAGTTGGCCGAGCTGATAACGGCCCCCGGCCAGAGAGGTAGGCATGTTGATGTTCATCCCTGTTCCTTCCAATCATTGCTCACGGAGATATGGGGTTTGCTGACCACACGTCGGGGGAAGCCTTCCTCCCGAAGAGACGACCATCGTGTCGGCCAGCTGCGTCTGCTGGTCGAGCAGACGGCGTTCGATGCGGGACAGGGTGCGTGACACCACCAGCGCGTCCTTCGGACGGTCCAGCGGGTCCTTGGCCAACATCGACATGACAAATTCACGCAACTGCACATCGACGGTGTCGGGCAGCGGCGGAACCGGATTATTGACATGTGCTGCGGCGATGTCGACCGGTGTGGCGCCCGTGAACGGACGGTGTCCGCACAGGCCCTCATAGGCGACGACGCCAAGCGAATAGATATCGGATTGCGGCGTGGCATGCTTGCCCTGCGCCTGCTCCGGGGAAATGTACTGCGCGGTGCCCACGACCATGCCGTCCTGCGTGATCTGCTCCTGATTGGTGGAGTAGGAGACGCCGAAGTCGGTGATCTTCACCTCGCCGGAATCGGACACCATGATATTCGCCGGCTTCACGTCACGGTGGATCACGCCATGGGAATGCGCGACGAACAGGCCGCGTGCGGTCTGAATGAGGATCGGCAGCAGCTTGATCGGGTCCATCGGGCCGTTCTGCTCGTGGTACAGGTCTGCAAGCGACTTGCTCGGCACGTATTCCATGATGAGGAATCCGATGCCGTCATGCTCGTAATATTCGAACAGCGCAGCGATGTTCGGATGCGCAAGATTGGCGGAATTATGGGCTTCCGCGCGCAGGCGAAGCAGTTTGGCCTCCTGGGTGACGCCCAAATCGCCACGTAGCGCCTTGATGGCCACCGGACGTCCAAGTTGGATGTCATAGCCTTTCCATACCTCACCCATGCCACCTTGGGCCAGGCGGGAATCCAACCTGTAGCGTCGGTGGATGAGCTGTCCTTCAACCAGTTTCATTCTGCCAGCGCCTCCTGCATCATTGCTTTCATAATCGGTCCTGCCGCGAACGAGCCGTACAGGTCCACGTTATGCACCACGACCGCCACCGCGATTTTCGGATCGTCCGCCGGTGCGAATCCGATCACCCAGCCGTCGATGGACGTATTGCCGTTTCCAATCTGCGCGGTACCCGTCTTGACGGCCACCTGCACGCCGTTGATGGCCAGATTCGTGTTCTCCTTGGTGACCACGGCCTCCATCATCTGGGTGAGCTTGTTGGCCGTATCCGCACTGAACGCATGGGACATGACCGTGGGCTTGGTCTGCGAAATGACCGACAAGTCGGCGGAACGCACGCGGTCGACCAGCGTGGGCTGCATAAGCTTGCCATCATTGGCTATGGCGGCGGCCACCATAGCGTTCTGCAACGGTGTCACCACGGTGTCTCCCTGGCCGATAGACGCCAATGCGAGCTTGTCGTCGTTGATGTCGGTGGGGAACTTCGACGTGACCGACACCCACGGGGTTCCGGTGTAATCGGAACCGTCCACGGTGATCGGGCTGTCAAAACCAAGTTTCTTGGCCATGGACGAGACGGCGTTGTCGCCCAACGACACGCCCAACTGGGCGAACGCGGTGTTCGACGAATACGCCAGCGCGTCCTCCATGGAGATCTTGCCGTCAGCGCCGTCGGCCTGCGGTACGGCGTTGGTCAGTTGCGTGACGGTGCCGGGGAGCGTGTAGCTTGCTCCTGCCGGAATCTGCGTATCCGGCTGGTATTGGCCGGTTTCCAAAGCCGCGGCGGCCACCACCGTTTTGAACGTGGACCCCGGAGGATACAGCTGCGAAGTGGCTCGGTTGAGCATCGGATTGGTGGCGTCCTGGGACAGCACGCCGTAGTTGCTGTTCGCCTGGCTCATGTCATGGCTGGCCAGCTGGTTCGGGTCGTAGCTGGGCGTGCTGACCATGGCGAGGATACGGCCGGTTTTCGGCTCGATGGCCACTGCGGCGCCATCCGTGCTGCCGAGGCTGTTGTATGCGGCCTGCTGAATCTTCGGATCGATGGACGTTTCGATATTGGCGCCCTTGTTCTCCTGCCCGGTGAACAGCGACTTGAACCGCTGCCAGAGCAGCTGCTCCGACTGGCCCGACAGCAGCGAGCTGCGGGACGCTTCGACGCCGCTCCAGCCACGCTGGCTGATGGAGAAGAATCCGGTGACTGGCGCATACAGTTCGCCGGCGGAATAGGAACGCTGGTACGAGAACGAATCGTTGGAAGGATCGGATTTTGCGATGACCGATCCGTCCGCGGCGAGAATGGACCCGCGCGGTGCGCCGTATTCGTGGTACAGCGCGCGGACGTTACGTGCGTCGTTGGTGAGCTGGTTGGCTCGGATGGCCATGATGATGGTGGTGGACATGCCCAGAATGACGAACAAGGCCACCACGATGGTGAACAGCTGGCGGAGCGACTTATTCATGCGATGCTCCTTGCTGGTCGATCGTCGGCAGGACTCCGGTTATCGGAATCGTCGGATTGGATTGATCGGTCTGGCCGGCTTGGCTGGTTCGATTGGCGGGCACGGCATGACCTGCTTGCCCGGCTGCGCCCGCATGGCTTGCCGGCACGGCCGGGATGGCCGAAGCCTTCGCCGCACCCGAACGCGTATTGCCGGCGATTTCGGTACGACGGTTCCGCTCGCGTTCGCGCAACACCCTGACGGCTTTCTGCTGGAATGTGTCGCTGTCGATCTCGGATTCCGGCCTGTTCGCGGAATTGGAGATGACGATCAGCAGCGCGGCCAGCATGTAGTTTGCGATCAGCGACGAACCGCCGGCCGCCATGTAGGGAAGCGTCAGACCGGTCAGCGGAATGACCAGCGTGATACCGCCGACCACGGTGAACACCTGGAATGCCATGGTGAACACCAAGCCAGACGCAAGCAGCTTGCCGAAGCCGTCCTTGATTTTCATCGCGGTGATCATACCGGCTGCGATGATCAGCAGATACAGCATGAGAATGGCCATCAGGCCGGTCAATCCCAGCTCTTCGCCCAACGCCGCGTAAATGTAGTCGGAATTGGCGATCGGGGTGATCGACGGGTGGCCCTGACCGAGGCCGGTGCCCATCAGGCCACCGGAAGCCAAGCCGAAAATGCCGGTGACGAGCTGGTATGAGCCGCCGAATTCCTTGTTGTATTGAGCCGCGGAGAACGGGTGGAGCCAAGCGTCCACACGCGAGCCGACGTGGCTGAAGATGCTTGCCGCCGCCACCGCGCCGGCGGCGAAGGCGATGAATCCGATGACAATCCAGCTTTTACGCCCGGTGGCCACGTACAGCATGGACACGAACATGGCGAAGAACATCAGTGACGTGCCCAGATCATGCTGCAGGACCAGAACGCCCATGGAGACGATCCACACCACGATGATCGGTCCCATATCCTTGATGCGTGGCAGTTGGATGCCGAGAATCTTCTTTCCGCCGACGGCAAGCTGGTCGCGATGGTCGAACAGATACGAAGCGAAGAAGAACGCCAGGAACAGTTTGGCGAATTCGCTCGGCTGGAACGATCCCAAGCCGGGAATCTTCACCCAGATGCGTGCGCCGTACTGTTCGGAACCGACCACCGGCAGCATTGGCGACAGCAACAGCACGATGCCGATCACCATGCTGACGTACGAGAATCGCCGCAATACGCGGTAATCCCTCATGAACACCACCAGCAGGTTGGCAAACACCAGTGCGATCGCCAACCAAAGCAACTGTCGGAACGCCACTGTGGTTTTGGTGTCTTGGTCGAGGCGTGCGATCATCGTGACGCCGATGCCCGTCAATACCAGCACGCAGCACATGACCGATTGGTCGGCGTGCGGCTGGAATCGCAGCAGCAGACCCCAGGTGGTCAGGAACAGCGCGCTTACGAACGCGAGCATCCACACATAGTTTTGCGGGAAGCCGTTCGTGGTGCGTTCAAACATCTGGAAGAACGCCACCGCGCACAGCAGCATGCTGAACAGCAGCATGCCAAGCTGTCTCAAGCGTGTTGCGATCATGACTTGTCACCGCCCGACTTGTTGGTCTGCGCGGCCTGATCGGCGGCCTTTTTCGCCGCTTCGTCCTTCGCCTTCTGCTCGGCTTCGGCCTTCTCCTGCTGCTTCGCCTCTTGCTTGCGCTTCGCATCGTTCAGCTGCTTTTTAGATCAGACGGGTATGGCTTTTCGCTTCGCCGTATGTGTCGAAGGAGATGCCCTGGTCAAGCTGTTCGCGCCAGCTTGGCGGCAGATCGCTGGTCTTCATATTGGTGTCGGTGACGGCATGTGACAGTTTGACACCGAAGATGCTCGTCGGCACGCCTTGGAAAATCGCCACTTTGCCGTTGTTGTCGCCGATGTAGTACTTGGTTTGGCTCCAACGGTAGGTGCCCACGCCCACGCCGGCAACGCCAAGCAGCACCAGAATGATGATGAGTATGGTGATGATGCGGTTGCGGAATTTGCGCGACCGTTTCGTCTTACGTTCCTCGATATGTTCGTTGCGAATCGCCTTGGCGACTTCCGGATCGTTCGGATCGGCGGAAATACGCCCGTTGCGCTTCTGCACAATCGGAATTTCCCCGGTATCGGTATTGACACGGTCGCCATTGTCTTCGCGGACCGACGACGGCTGCGCGACGCGCTGTTCCGGCTGTTTCGGCTCCTCGTTGGGATCCTTGCCGCTGCGCAGGGCCGCGGCGCGCGCCGCCGGCGACTGTTTGCCTTCGCGCAGAGGCGGGGCGGAAGCGACCGGTTCGTTGACGATGTCCGCGATGGTTTCCAAGCTTGCGCTGGCCGCGCCGCCGATCAGCGGCGTCTGATGCGGCAGGTCGAACGCGTCCGCGTCGAGCGCGAGCGTCGCGTCGGCGATCACCGCGGTGACGTTGTCGGTGCTGCCCGCACGCAACGCCATCGATACGAGCCGCTGCGCGCACTCCTCTTGATCGGCGCAGGTGGACAGCACTTCTTCAAGCGTGGAATCCTCCAGCACGCCGCACAGGCCGTCGGAGCACAGCAGCCAACGGTCGCTCGGATGCGCTTTGCGGATGGCGATGTCAGGGCGCGAATCGATGTCGAAATCGCCCAGCACGCGCATCACCACATTGCGTTGCGGATGGTTGCGCGCCTCGGCCTCGCTGATACGGCCGGTGTCGATGAGATGCTGCACGTAGCTGTGGTCGCTGGTCATGCGGACCAGATGGCCGTCGTGCAGCAGATACGCGCGGGAATCGCCGATATGCGCCAATACCCAGCAGCCGGCGACCAGCGCCACGGACGTGACGGTGGTGCCCATGCCGGCAAGACGACGCTCACGCTTGGCTTTGCCGACGATCGCGTCGTGCGCGGCCATGACGGAAGTCGCCATCATATGGGAGACGACCTGCACGTCGCCGTCAACATTGTCCTGTTCGATATGCGCCAGCGACCGGATGGCGATGGTGGAGGCGGTGTCGCCGCCGGCATGCCCGCCCATGCCGTCGCAGATGGCGATGAGATGCTCGCCGGCGAACGCGGAATCCTGGTTGTTGGAACGCACGGTGCCCACGTCGGAGACGACGGTGGAATACATGAACAATTGTTGCGAAGCGGTGGAAGTCGGCAAAAACGTCACCTCAATTCGAAGGTGGTCGCACCGATGCGCACAGGCACGCGCGCGCCAAGAATCATCGGCGCGTTCAGACGCTGATGATTGACGACGGTGCCGTTGGTGGATCCCAGATCCTCGATGGCCCAACGGCCGGTGGCGGGATCGGTGTAGACGCGCGCATGGTGGGAGGAAACGAATTCATCATCCAGCACCACGGTGTTCGAAGCGGAACGGCCAAGTGTGATGGTGTTGCCGGCCAGAGGGACGGAACTGCCGGCAAGGGGGCCATCGATAATGACCAGCAGAGTTGGTTTGGCATTGGTTGCGGCGCTTGCCGAAGGGGCTGCGGCGGCTACGGGCGCAGGCGATTCGACGGCCTTGCGCGCGGCACGCTCCTTACGACGATGAGCCCGCGACTTGCGCGGGCTGAGCGTTTCGATATCCCTGTACAGCGAACGTACCGTACAGGCCACGAAGATCCAGAGCAGTACGAGAAACCCGTACTTGAGGATCGCAAACGTTAATTCAGTGAGCATAAAAGGCGGCTCTCCGGTTTGGGGCTGATTACTCCTGCTCCTGCGAGGAGGCCCAGTACAGGATGCGGGTTCGGCCGATGGTGATCGTGTTGCCGTCGAGCAGCGTTGCCGCCTCAACATGATGGCCTTCGACGTACATGCCGTTGGTGGAGTTCAGGTCGCGGGCGATGACGGTGTTGCCATTGTCGGTGACGTCGATCTCCATGTGACGACGGGAGATGCCGGGGTCGTCGATGACGATGTCGCAATCGGAACCGCGGCCGATGATGGTCTTTTCCTCGGTGAGCAGATACTGGTGCTCGCCGATCTCCAGCATCGGGCAATCCTCGGTCTGCGCGTCGGTCGTGACCGGCACGGTGTTGCCCTGCACGGATTCGCTGGAAAGCCGGTAATCGCCCTTGGAAAGTTCAAGATCCTCTTCGAAGATCACCACGACCGGGCCGACGAACGCGTAGTTCTGGCTCTTCGCATACTGGGTGAGGTTGTCGGCAAGTTCATTGGCGAGCGTTTCGGCGCCCCACTCGACGATGTTGTTGAAATCCGGAGTGCTGAGCTTGAAACGGTACTCGTTCGGGGCTACGGTGCGATCGCGCGTGACGGGCATGGCTTCTTTGTCGATCTCGCGTTCCAGAGCGCTGGAAAGGTCGACGGGCTTCAGGTCTTTAGACCCGAACTTCGCGAAAACCCCGTTGACGGCGCCTTCCACGCTCTTCTCAAATCGGTCGAGAACACTCATACTTGTCCCTTTCTGTCTTTGACTATCCTACGCTGTAGCCTGCCGAGCGCCAATTCGAAGGCTACTTGCTTGCAAAAATTTCATGTGAAGGGGGTTGCGTCCGGGCTATTGGCGGCGAGTGGTGCGTGATGGTCGGTAGATTGGAAGGTATGAATGATGCGATTGATGAGTTTCCTGGGCTGAAGGCCCGTACCTTGCGATTCACCTGCGGCGCGCCACGTTCCGCCCGTGCGATCGGCGACGGTTCGCGTGCGCTGTTCCTGCGTTCGGACGGTCCGGAGGACACCGTCACCTCCCTGTGGATGAGCGTGATCGGCAGCGATGGCGATACCGACGAGATTCTGCTTGCCGATCCGCGTACGCTGCTGGCTGACGCCGACGCCGAGGATGTGCCGGCTGAGGAAAAGGCGCGCCGCGAACGTGCGCGTGAAGGTGGTTCCGGCATCGTCGGCTATTCGGTCGATGCGGCCGGCAACTGCGTGGCGTTCACCATCAACGGCCAGCTGTTCCTGACGGATATCGCGGCCGGCGTGACGCGCGGCATCGCCATCGACGAACCGGAATTCAAGCCGGTGCTGAACCCGCGCATCAGCCCCGACGGACGACACATCATGTATACGACCGGCACGTATTTGGTGGACGTCGATCTTGCGGACGTATCGGACACGACGGACGCAGGCGAAGACGCGGGCGATGCGGTGTCCATCGTCGCGTCCGTTCCGCAAGACGACGCTGACGACGTTGCCGATACGCAGGACGGCACGAAAGATGACGCGCAAAGCGACGCGGCCGAATCGCAAGCAGGCGAATGGAAAATCGGTCTCGCCGAATTCGCCGCAGGTGAGGAAATGGACCGTTACGACGGCTTCTGGTGGTCGCCTGATTCCAAGTATGTGCTCTTCGAAACCTTCGACGCATCCCACGAGCAGACCTGGTACATCGCCGACCCGGCCGATCCGACGAAACCCGCGCAGGGACGCCGCTATCCGCAGGCAATGACGGCCAACGCCGACGTGCATCTGACGCTGCTGGAACTCGGCTACGATACGGACGGCTGCTACTACGGCGGCATCGCACACAACGTGGAATGGGACCGCGAATCGTACGAATACCTGGCCGCCGTCAGCTGGACCGAAGGCCACGAGCCGCTGCTACTTGTGCAGGACCGGCTCCAGCAGCACGACCAGGTGCTCGCCGTCCACGTGGGCGAGCCTATCGTGACCATGAGCGCGCCGGAAAACGGCTTCACCGACGAGGACGGCAGCGAAGTGGAGACCTTCTCCATCGCCATCCCCGAATACGCGCCCGGCGAAGAACCCGGCACCACGCGCGTGCTTGAGGAACATAGCAACGACTGCTGGCTCGACCTGATCGCCGGCACCCCCGCATACACGCCTGACGGCCGTCTCGTGTGCGCGATGAACGACATGGACGCCGACACCAACCGCCTGACCGTGGACGGCACGCCATTCACACCCAAGGGCCTGCAGGTGCGCGAAGTGCTCGACGTGACCGACGACGACGTGCTGTGCGTGGTGCAGCGCACGCCGGAACTGCTGCCGGCCGCCGATCTGCCGTTCCTGTGGCAGTCCAACGCGGACGATCACGACGCCCGCAGCTTCGACGTGGTCTCGATCCGTTACGACGGCGACTGGGAGCCGCTCACCTGCACGCCCGGCCAATGGACGATGTCCCGTTCCGGCGACGGTTGCGTGGTGACCGGGCGCGGCATGGACGACGCGCGGTCGCAGATGCAGCATTGCATGAACGTGCGCACGACGGAAGGCGACGTTGCGGACGGTGTTGCGGACGGCGCGGAAATGATGTCGATGGTGGTCTCGCCAATCGAAAACCACTCTGAAATGCCCCGGTTTCACACCGAACGTGCGATTCACCCGACTCGGCGAACGTGGCCTGTACGCGGCTGTCATCCTGCCGTCGGCCGACAGCGCATACGCGCATGCCGACCAGTTGCCGGTCCTCATGAAGCCTTACGGCGGCCCCGGTTTCCAGCAGGTCGTGGAAAGCCAGTCGTTCTACTGGGACGCGCAGTGGTGGGCCGACCAAGGCTACATCGTGGTCACCGCCGACGGTCGCGGCACCACCGGCCGCGGACCGAAGTGGGATCGCGCGATCTACGAAAACATGAAAGCCGTGACGCTTGAGGACCAAGTCGACGCCGTGCATGCGCTGCCGGACGCGATCGCCTCGCTCGCCGCCGAAACCGGTGTCTCCATGCCGAAACCCGACCTGGACAAGGTGGCGATGATCGGCTGGTCGTACGGCGGCTTCCTATCCGCGCTCGCCGTGCTGGACGCGCCCGACGCATTCGCCGCGGCCTGCGCCGGCGCCCCGCCGACCGACTGGACGCTGTACGACACGCATTACACCGAGCGCTACCTGGGACTCGACCCGGCCACGTACGAACGTAACAGCATCGTCGCGGACGCGCCGAAACTCAGTCGCCCGCTTATGCTCATCCACGGTTTCGCCGACGACAATGTGACGATCGCCAATAGCCTGCGATTGAGCCAGGCGCTGATGGCGGCCGGCAGGAAGCACACGTTCCTGCCGCTCAACGGCATCACGCACATGACCAACGACGAGACGGTGGCGCGCAACCTGTTGCTGCTGCAGCGCGACTTCCTCGCCGACGCGCTGGCCTGACGGCGTTCCGGTGAAGCCACCGTCCTGGTAAAACCATCGTTCCGATAAAGCCGAAGGAAAAAAAAGAACGCGTCCCCCTGCGATTCGACGGACTGCCAAGTATCCGTCGTGTCACAGGGAGACGCATATCCCTTCTCATTAGGGAAGATAGGACGGTGACGGGCACCTCTGCAAGTAAGGGTGTACCACATCTGTGTAGCACCCTTTGAAGTACCCTTTCGTTTCTCGCGACCGTCGGAGCCGGTCACGATTCGGGGTGTCCGGCAAGGGGTGGCAGGGTTTCGGGCACCGGAATCGGCAGATAGGCGAACAGCGTCCATTCGCCGTCGTGAAGCGTCGTTTCGAGTTTGCCGCCATGCGATTCGAGCTGTTTGCCGAAATACGCGAGGCCGTGGCCTCCTGGACGCATGCCCTCCGTCGGGAAGGCTCTTTCCTGGTTGATCTGCGTGATTTCGACGGCGTTCGGCTTGAGTATCACCGACAGGTCGGCTTTGCTGCCGGACTGGGCATGACGCGCGATGTTGGCGTAGGTCTCGCGAAGCAGATCATTGGCGATTCCGGCCAGGCTCGGGGAGGCGCTTGGCGCACCGCCCGCCACATGGAGGATCGAGGTGATGTCGAAGCCGAGCGCGCGTAGACGCCGGTCGCCGTCGGCCATCGTGGCTTTGAGCAGGTCGGAGAAGGCCTTGCCGTCCGCATCCTCCTCAAGGACGGTGACGTCCATATCCAGTTCGTCGATGACGCGATGCACGTTGGTCAGGGCGGACAGGATGTAATCGTTGACCTGCGTCCATTTGTCGAGCTCATCGCGTCTTTCGTCCGCGTTCTTGCCGTCGTCACCATCCGTCGAGGCGCTGCCATCGCCATCGTCTCCGCCGGACAATGCATCGATGCGACGTTGCGCGACGAAAGCCGCGGCGGACAGATCTCCCGTCACGGCGTCGTGTATGGCTTCCGCGATGTGGTTGCGGCTTTCCATCTCCCGTAATCGCGTCTTCGCCTGCTCCGCCTCCGCGCGGCTGGCGGTCATGGTCGCGTTCCATCGCAAACCGCATCCGAGCATCAGTACCAGGCTGACCATGGCGATGATGGCCACGGGATTGCTGTTGCTCGTGCCGAGGACCAGTTGACGGAACAGCTGGTCGCCTATGGAATAAGCGAGCAGCAGCAGCGCCACAAGGTTGTTGGTTTCGTAGGCGAGCATGCCGAACGTGTAGAGGATTCCCGGCAGCGAATTGACGTCGGCTCCGGGTATGAGCCAAGGTCCCGACTGGCTCATGATCAGAAACAGCAGCGACATCGATTTCGGAAAGAACGGTGACAGCAGCAGCACCGCGATTTCGATGATGGTCCAGACGATCGCCGCGGGATTGTCGGTCGGGGCGAGCAGCAGGCAGAACAGGATCCACCATACGGTGATGACCACGATGGTTATGCGGATCGGATGCCAGAGTTTCGGATGGTCGGCACGCATATGGTTGTGCCAGGAGCGGAAGGCGCTTACGGGTCTGGGTTTTGTGGGTTCAGCGTGCATGCGATCTCACCCACAATGCCACTGCCTGGCGTGCCGTCTTGCAGTTCAGCTTCTTGAGAATGCCCTGCATATGCTTGCGCACGGTGCTTTCGGAGATGTCCAGTCGTTCGGCGATCTCCCTGTCCAGCATGCCGTCGGCGCACAGGGAGATGATTTGCTCCTCGCGCACGGTGAGCCGCGGTGAGGTCTCCTCCTCGCGTCTGATGCGCACGTTGGCCAGGGCGGGAGGTTCGAATCCCTCCATAACGTTGCCTCCACAGAGCCGCTCGATGGCCTTCGCCAGCTGATCGGAATCCTCCTTGCCGATCAGTCCCTGCGCTCCGGCTTCCATCAGCCTGCTACGGTAGCTGTTGATGGAGAAGCTGGTGATGCCCAGAATCGGCAAATGCCTGTCCATGAGACGGATCCGATGGCAGATGGCCGGCCCCTGCAAGCCCTCCATGGACATGTCCAATACAAGCAGGTTGAGATTGTCGTCGTTCCTCTGGCAACGTTCGATCGCTTCGTCGCCGGAAGTGGCCGTCCACACCACGTAGGCCGTGGGGACCTTCGCTTCGATGAGAAGGCTCAGCGATTCCAACGCGCGCGGATCGTTGTCGACCAGCGCCACACGGTGGACTTTGGGTATGGGAGCTGCGGATTTCGTGGGATTCATCGCATGGCTCACTTTCCACACAGCCAGTAAAGCGGCGGCGGGCAGTCGATGATGGCGGATGCGGTTCCTCTCGCCGCGTCGGCGAAGATGGCAGCCTTCCCGTTGGAAGGGGTCATCGTTCCGGCTGGCTGCATGGTGCAGAGCATGACGAATGCCACACACAATGACATGATTTTCATACCGACATTGTACGGGGGAGCGCGTCCACGAGTGAGGAGGCGCGTTCGATCCGTGGAGCCGAAGCGTGGGGCTCTGAAGGCTGTTCATGTGGAATTCGTATGATGAAAGCATGACTCTTAGGCTGCTCGACGAGGCGAATTACGACGCCGAAATGGAAAGCAAGGTGCTGCCCGCGCTGGACGCCTGCATGACGGAAGGATGGATGGATCCAGCCACCGTCGACTGGAACGGCGACGCGCTGCCCAAACTGGACGAACCCGGCCGGTTGCACTATTGCTGTTACGACGCGGCCAAATTCGATGCGCTGCGTGAGGACGGCGCTTCGGGCGTGTTCCGCGGTGCGATCGTCATTTCGCATGGATTCACCGAATTCGCGCGAAAATACAGCGAGATGGCATGGTATTTCCTGCTGGCCGGCTATTCCGTATGCATCCTCGAGCATCGCGGGCACGGTCATTCCGTGCATGACGTGAGCAATCCCAGCCTGGTGTGGATCGACGATTGGCGTCGGTACGTGGCCGATTTCGCAGCCTTCGCCGACACTGTGGGCCGCGAATACGCGTGCGGCGAACCGCTGAACCTGTACTGCCATTCGATGGGCGGCGGCATCGGCGCGGCCGTGATGGAACACTATCCGAGCCTGTTCGACAAGGCCGTGCTGTCCGCACCCATGATCGCCCCCGTCGTCGGTATGCCGACATGGATCGCACGCATCGCTACAGGCGCGTTGTGCGGCTTGGGATTCGGCAAAGCGCGCGTATTCGGTCACACCGATTTTTCCCCCGGAACTCGATCTCGACGAGCATAAGGGCGCGTCCGAGGCGCGCGTTCGCTGGTTCCACAAGCAGCGCGTCGACGACGTGGCATGCCAGACCAACGCGGCCACCTTCGAATGGGCGCATCAGGCGATGGCATTGTCTCGAGCCGTACTCAAACCGGACATGTGCGGTGCGATCGAAACTCCGACGCTGCTGTTCCAAGCGGGCCGTGACGTCTGGGTCCTGAACGGTCCGCAGGACGATTTCGTGGAACGCGTGCGCGAAGGCGGCGGATCAATCGAAAAAATACGGTACGGCAAGTCGTTGCACGAGATCTTCTCCATGCCGAACACGGTGGTCGGACCGTATGTGAACAAGATTCTCGACTTCCTCAGCGCGCCCGCGGACAGTCTGTGAGCGGCTGCCACTGCAGGCGTGTACGGTGTGCGATGAGCGAACAGTGAAGGGGAAGGAGCCGCAGTGGCGGAAAAAACGTTCGAACGCACGCCGAAAGACCTGATTATCGGCATTGCGATGACCCTGTGCGGCGGCGTGCTGTGGGGCGTCAACGCCACCGTCTCCAAAATCCTCATGGGCACGTACCACGCCTCGCCGCTGTGGATCGCATGCGTGCGCGAACTGGCAGCCGGCGTGCTTTTCCTCACCTGCTCGGCCATCATGACACCGAAACTGCTTACCGGCGCGCTACGCGATCGCAAATCATATCCGCGGCTGCTGGCCACCGCCATCATATGCGTGCTGCTGGTGCAGGTCGCCTACCTCGAATCGATCAACTGGACCAACTCCGGCACCGCGACCGTGCTGCAAAGCCTGAACCTGCTGTTCGTCTTGGGGGTCGTATGCCTGCGCGGGCGGCGACTGCCCGGCGTACGGGAAGGCATCGGCGTGGCGCTCGCCTTCGCGGGAACCGTGCTGATTGCGACCGGCGGCGACTTCACCACGCTGAAACTGCCGTTGGTCGGCCTGATTTGGGGCGCTATCAACGCGGCGTCCACGGCGGCCATGGTGTTTCTTCCGGTCAAGCTCATCGAACGTTGGGGCAACTTCACCGTCAACGGCATCGCATTTCTGATTTCCGGGCTTGTGCTGCTGCCGTTCGTGCGGCCGTGGGCTACGGCGCCGCAGTTGGATTGGCTGGGTGTGGGGCTGATGGCGTTCACCGTGATCGGCGGCACATTCGGCGCGTTCTGGCTGTACATGGCCGGCGTGGTGCGCGTGGGCTCGATGCGCGCCACCATGCTCGGCACCAGCGAACCGGTGATGGCCACGATTTCCGCGGTGGCATGGACGGACGCGGTGTTCGAACCGACCGATTTGGTTGGATTCGTGATGATTCTCATCATGGTGTTTTTGGTGCGTTAAGTGCCGTGACGGGCGTTGCTTTTCGGGCGGCGGCGTGCGGACAAACAAAAAATGCCGGACATCCACTTACGGGCGTCCGGCTTCGCTTTGCTTAGCGATTACCGTGACTTACGACGTGCGAATATGACGTACGGCAGCTGGAAAATCAGCCTTCAATCGCAATCTGATGCTTGGTCTCAACCTGCTGCTGCGCTTCGGGCTTCGGCATTTCCAGGCACAGGGTGCCGTCCTTGTAGCTGGCGTGAATGTCGGAATCCTTCACGTCCTCGCCAACGTAGAAGCTACGAGAGCAAGAGCCGGCGTAGCGTTCGCGACGCAGCCAGCGGCCGTTGTCGTCCTTGTCCTCGTGCGAGCTGTTGCGATGCGCGGAAACGGTCAGATAGCCGTTCTGCAGGTCCAGCGAAATGTCGTCCTTCTTGAAGCCAGGCATGTCGATGTCGACCATGTAGCCCTTGTCGGTCTCACGCACATCGGTGCTCATCATGCCTGCGGACATGTTCGGATCGCATGCGGCTGCGCGGTCCATGTTGCGCCAACCCTCGAAGAACGGATCGTCGAACAGATCGGAGAACATCGTGTCATTCATCAAAGCCGGAAACATTGCCATAATCGGTACTCCTTAAGCAAATGCGCGTTCTGTGCGCGGAGTAATGCGGCTTGGCAGCCGGCCGTGCGATTATCGCTGCGGCGTCACCATCCAGCGAGATCGGCGACCGGGTTCGTTGCCGCATCCGGAACCCTCCCGGGCTCCTGACCTTGACCTTTCACTTCACCCAACTCTTCCGCGTGCCTCCCATTCCAGAATTATGCTCACAGTGAAATACCGGGAAATGCTTGCGATTGCGTGCGCGGAAAAGTCGTACGGCGAATTTCGTTTTTCTTCAGAATCGGACGCATGGGATTGGTCTGCAATGCGTTACGTATCTGTTTTTCCAACCGGTCACGTGAAGTGTGGTTTTGGGTGGCTATGTGTTCGATTCTGCCGAATTGGTTATTCGGATTGTGTTTTCTGGAGAATCGGACATTTGTGGTGCTGGTTTTGGGTTTGGATGTCCGTTTGTCTGTTTCTGCTGAGATAGCTGGGCTTTCGGCGCATGTTTAGTACTTTTTTGTCACATTTCATACGTTTTGGATAAAGCAAAAGGGCTGGAATCGTTGGATTCCAGCCCTTCTCGGCTAGTGCGAGCGGGGGGGAGTTGAACCCCCACGAGCATACACTCACTGCCACCTGAAGACAGCGCGTCTACCATTCCGCCACGCTCGCAGACAATCGACTAATTTACACCTTTACTATCTGTGGCACAAATCGGCGTGTCGCACCGCCGTATTCGCAAAGCGAATGCACAAAGCGGTGCGACGCGAGGAGGGAGGAGGCCCTGTGGACCTCCAGACGATGGAGCCATCCTTTGTTCAAAAAGCCGCGTTTGCGTAGCAAATGCTCAAGCCCCGCGACTTCCATCCAGCTCCTCTGGCTCAGCCCTTCGAACCGTTCTCGTAGAACTTCGCGAGTGTCTCGTCACGGAATTCGTTGAAATAGCCACCGTCGATTGATTCGCGGATATCGTCGAGCAGCTTCACGAAGAAGTGCTCGTTGTGAATCGTGGCCAACGTGAAACCGTTGAATTCGCGGGCGCGCAACGCATGGTCCACGTAGGCGCGCGTGTAGTGCGTGCAGGTGTAGCAATCGCAACCCTCTTCAAGCGGACTGAAATCGTGCTTGAACTGCGCGCGCTTGATGTTGTAACGGCCGTGGCGCGTGAAAATCGCGCCGTTGCGGCCGCAGCGGGCCGGGGCCACACAGTCGAACGTATCGCCGCCGTTCTCCACGCAGGCGAAGATGTCGTCCACCGCGGCGATGCCGAGCACATGGCGCGGGCGGCTTTCCGGCATCGCATCGCAGATCCAGGCGCACGTGTCGCCGATGATGCGCTTTTCGATCGCACCGCCGATGCCGACGCCATCGAAATCGAGCGAGGCGATCTGCTCGGCCGCATGCCGGCGCAGATCCTCGTAATTCGCGCCCTGCACCACGCCATACAGCGCCTGATACGGCTTGCCAAGACGCTCTTCGGTGAGCCGCTTGTGCTCGGCTACGCAGCGTTGCGCCCAACGGTAGGTGCGTTCCACGGAGCGTTCCTGGTATCCGCGGGTGTTCATCAGCGTGGTCAGCTCGTCGAAGGCGAACATGATGTCGGCGCCGATCTTGTGCTGGATGCCCATGGAGATTTCGGCGGAGAACCGGTGCAGCGAGCCGTTGAGCGGCGACTTGAACGTTACACCGTCCTCGTCCACAAATGCGAGCCGCTCCTTGCCTTCGGCGATCACGTCGTCCGATTTCATGCCGGTGACGTCCATGGCGAGCGTCTTCTTGAAGCCCGCGCCGAGTGACAGCACCTGGAATCCGCCGGAATCGGTGAACGTCGGACCGTTCCAGTTCATGAATTTGGCGAGTCCGCCGGCTTCGTCGAGCACCTGTTCTCCGGGTCGTTCATACAGGTGGAACGCGTTGGACAGCAGGCATTGCGCGCCAAGATCCTTCATGGTTTCGGGCAGCACGGCCTTCATCGCGGCCTGCGTGGCCACCGGCACGAACGCCGGGGTGTGGATGTCGCCGTGGGGGTGTGGATGATGCCGGTGCGTCCGTATCGCGCGCCGCCGCGGCCCTTGCCATCGGCCGCATCTGGCAGGCGGGTTTTCTGCTCGAAGTAGAACGCGTCGCGGCGGCCGGGCTTGCCGGGTTCCGCGCCGCGGGGATGCTCAATAAGGTTTTCGGTCGATGCCGCGCTGGTCGTGTTGCATGCTGCGTCGTGCGTTGCGCCGGCTGCCGCGTTGGCCGCTGAGGTCTCGTGCGCCACCGCGCCGGTCTGTGGTTCGTTCAAGCTTGTCATGCTCTCAACTGTATGCGATAGCGCCGATTGCCGCGGTGGCGCCATCGGCGGTCGACGGTGGCATCGTATGGAGCAAACTGCCAAGCGATTCGATTGCTACTTTCAACAAACATTCAGGAAACTTCCAGAGCAGGTATCTTTACTCTTAGATAGCAGTTCGAGCGGCACGATTGCTGACCATGTTGAATGCCGCGAGACGAATAAGGAGCAACAATGGCTGAAGATAATAGCGATCAGAACATCGCCCAGCCGCAGGATGGCACGCAGCAGACCGCGCCGCAGACGCCGAGCGAGAACGTCGCCGACGAAGCACAGACTTCCGTTACCGAACCGATTGCAGTGCCGAACGCGGGCGAGCAGCCCACCACCGCCCTTCCTACCGTGGACGCGGCGGATGGCACGGCAGGCAATACCGCTGACGATACGCCGGATTATGCTTCCGCTGCCGGTGAACGCACGGTGATCAACAACGCGACGCAGGATGCGCCGACCGAACAGTACCGTCCGGCGCCCGAATACGGCGCGTACGGTCCGGTGCCGACGCCGCCGGCTGGCGATGCCAGCGGCCAGACCGTCCAGCAACCGCAGTACGGCGCGCAGCAGCAGGGCCAGCCGCAGGACAACCGTCCGTCGTTCTTCGGCGCTTTCGGCAACCCGTATACGACCGGCAATCAGCGGAACAATGGCAATCCGTTCGGCAATCCGTTTGGCGGCTCGTCCGCGCAGAACGGCGCGCAGCAGAACAATCAGCAGCAGCCGCAGTACGGCGCGAACATGCCCCCTGCGGGACCGGGCAACCGCAATCCGTTCGGCGCTCCGGGGCAGGGCTTCCCGAACCAGCCGAACCAGACGCCGGTCGTCACCAAGCAGAAGTCCGGCATGACCAGCCATGTGGTCACCGCCGTTGTGGCCGCACTGGTGTCCGGCGCGCTGTGCCTCGGCGTCGGCTTCACCGCGATCACCAACGGTTGGGTGCATGTGCCGACCTCCAGCTCGCTGTCCGACGTCAAGTCCAACACGTCCGGTTCCGGTTCCGCCAAGGCGAAGTCCGGTACGGCGGTCGATTGGACCGCGGTGGCCAAGGAAGTGTCCGATTCCGTGGTGGCCATCGACGTGGCGACCAGCGACGGCGAAGCCAAGGGCTCCGGCGTGGTGATCAGCGACAAGGGCTATATCGCCACCAATAACCACGTGATTTCCGGCGCGCAGCAGATTCAGGTGACGCTCGCCAGCGGCGCCGTCTATTCCGCGAAGGTGGTCGGCACCGACACCACCACCGATTTGGCCGTGATCAAGCTCGACAATCCGCCGAGCGATCTGAAAGTCGCGGAATTCGCCGATTCCGACAATCTCGCCGTCGGCGAGGCCGTCATGGCGATCGGCAATCCGCTCGGCTACGACGACACCGCCACCACCGGCATCGTGTCCGCGCTCAACCGCCCGGTGACCGTGACCGATGACGACAACAACGCCATCGTCACCAACGCCGTGCAGATCGACGCGGCCATCAACCCGGGCAACTCCGGTGGTCCGACCTTTAATGCGGCTGGTCAGGTGATCGGCATCAATTCGTCCATCGCCTCCACCGCAAGCTCGTCCGGTACTGCCGGTTCGATTGGTATTGGCTTCGCCATCCCGTCGAACCTTGTCAAGCGCGTGGCCAACGAAATCATCGACAATGGTTCCGTGAGGCATGTGGTGCTTGGCATCACCATCAAGAGCTCCTCGGTGGAAGCGGACGGTGTGACCCGCGGCTGCGCCCAGGTGCAGGCCGTGACCGACGGTGGCCCGGCGTCCAAGGCCGGCGTGAAGGCCGGCGACTCCATCGTGGCGTTCAACGGAAAGGCAGTGAACAACAACTACTCGCTGCTCGGTTACGTGCGCGCCTCCGCCATGGGAGACAAGGTGAAGCTGACCGTTGTGCGCGGCGGCAACACCATGGATCTCGAAGTGACGCTCGACCAGGAAGAGACCAAGACGAACTCCTCTAACAAGCAGGAACAGCGTCAGCAGAACAACGGCAACGACGATAACGGCAACGGCCAGAATGGCGGCAGCCAGAACGGCCAGAATGGCGGTAACGGCAACAACGGCGACGGCGGTGGCCTGTTCGATCCGTTCGGTCTGTGGTAAAGCCGGATGCGCGGCATCGTACGGCAACGTACGGTGTGCGGCGTTCATGCCGACAGCGATACGGGTGGCTGCCACCCGATAGGCTGACGGCGAAGTCGCAACCGCAATCCGCGTAATCGCGGAAAACGCTGAACAAGCCGAAAAATCGGCGGAAAACAAGGGCTGTGCGAGCAATCGCACGGCCCTTTTCGTATGCGCGGAACGCGCGCGACGAACGGAAGCACACGCAAACGGCCGCGGCAATCGCAATGCTCTGTTATGCTGGAAATATCTTTTTACGCCGTGTATCGATGGTCCGCGCAGGCGGGGCGCCGATGGGTTAACAAGGCGTCCGATACGAGCGTAAGGAGATTCTCATGCGTAGAATCATTTCCATTTGCAAAGAAGTTCCGCTGCTGCCGATCGCCATCATTGCCGCGATTCCGTTGGCATTGCTGGGTTCGTGGCGTCCGTGGGAGGCTGCGGGCGTCTCGCTGACTTTCGGACCGTTCAATCCGGGTGTCGGGCAGTGGATCGTGATCGCGCTGGTCGTGTACACGATTGTGGTGACTGTGATCGGCATGATTGACGATTTGCGGCACGGTCACGTCGGTGTGGATCTGCTTGCGGTTATTGCGATCGCGTCGACGGTGGCGGTGCAGGAATACTGGGCTGCGTGGGCCGTGGTGCTGATGATTTCCTCCGGCGAGGCGATTGAGGAATTCGCACAGTCGAAGGCGGAAAGCAACCTGACCGCGCTGGTTGATGCAGCACCGCGGACCGCTCATGTGGTGACCTTGCCGGGCGTGCGCGGTCATGTGCATACGACCGGTGGCGAGCATGCGGCGGACGTGACGGAGGGTGGGTTCCGCAAGGTTGCCGGGGCTGGTGATTCCGGTGTTGGCGGTTCCGCTGCTTATGTGTCCGTTTCTGGTGAATCGGACAAACCTGGTACCAAGCCTTACGACGCGGCCGGCGAGCATTTCGAAACCGTTCCGGTCGACCAGGTCAAGCTTGGCGACGTGATCCTCGTGCTGCCGGGCGAAACGGTGCCGGTCGACGGCGAACTGCTGTCGGGCGTCGCCACGTTGGATCTGAGCAATATCAACGGCGAGCCGGTGCCGCGCGAAGTGTATGCGGGCGCGCGCGTGCTGTCGGGTGCGGTCAACGGATCGACCGCGCTGACGATGCGTGCCACGCAATTGGCGCAGGATTCGCAGTATCAGAAGATCCTCGAACTGGTGTCGTCGGCGCAGGAATCGCGCCCGACCGTCGTCAAAACCGCCGATGTGCTGGCGGTGCCGTTCACCATTCTTTCGCTGGCGATCGCCGGCATCGCGTGGGCCGTCGCAGGCACGCCATTGCGATTCGCGCAGGTGCTGGTTTTGGCCACGCCCTGCCCGCTGCTGATCGCCGCTCCCGTCGCGTATGTGGCCGGCACCGGTCGCCTCGCCAAAGCGGGCATTCTTATCAAAGCGCAGGATGTGCTGGAAAACCTGGGCCGCGTATCGCATATCTTCTTCGACAAAACCGGCACGCTTACCGTCAAGCAGCCGCAGGTCGTGCGCGTTGAGCGGCCGTTCGAGAACAGCTCGCCGTACAACGAGAGCCACATTCTGATGATGGCCGGCGTGGTGGAAGGCTATTCCGTACACATTCTGTCGAAAGGCATCGCGGCGGCCGGGCAGAAGGCCATGCAGGAACTGTACGCGCGCTATGAGAACGGGCAGCGGCTGTGCGCCGAACGCGATCTGCCGGGGCATGGACGCGATTACCCCGTGGTGAAGAACATCGAGGAACAGTCGGGCAAGGGTGTGTCCGGCGAGGTGAACGGGCATGCCGTGCGCGTGGGTCGTTTCGCGTACGTGACGGCCGACGAGGCCGGCTTCACGCATGTGCTGGGCGCAGGGGTGGCGGCCGGTACTGCGGCTGGTGCTGTGGCCGATAGCGCGGTTGGCGATTCGGCGACCGGTACCGCTGCCGGCGCTTCCAAGAAGCCGGAGGTGAATTCGCTGTTCGCACCTCTCGAACCGGACGAAATGGCCGCGTACGTGGCGATCGACGGCAAGCTCGCCGCACGCATCGTGCTGCGTGACGTGCCTCGCGAAAACGCGAAATCGTCCCTTGAAAAACCTGCACCGGCTCGGCGTGAAGAAACTGTCCATGCTCACCGGCGACAAGGAGGCTTCCGCACGCATCATCGCGGGCGAGGTCGGCATCGACGACGTGCAATCCGAACTCTTCCCCGAAGGCAAGGTCGTGGCCGTCAAGAACGCCACGGAAGACGCGCACCAAAACCAGCCGGCGTGGGACAAGGTCGTACAGCGCGTGGTCGGCGAATCCATGACCCGACAGGTGACGATGATGGTCGGCGACGGCGTGAACGACGCCCCCGTGCTGGCGGTTGCGGACATCGGCATGGCCATGACCGACGGCACGTCCACCGCCGCGTCCGAATCGGCGCAGGTGGTCATCATGAACGACGACATCGCCTCCGTGTCGCGCGCCATCGCCATCGCCCGCCGCACGAAGAAAGTGATGCTGCAGGCGGTGCTGGTCGGCCTTGGATTGGCGATTATCGGCATGGTCGCGGCCGCGTTCAACCTCATTCCGGTGGTCGTCGGCGCGTTCATGCAGGAGGCGATCGACGTGGTCAGCATCCTGTGGGCGCTCACCGCCCTGCTCGACCGCGAGTAGCGCCGGTTGCGGCGACGAGCCGTGCGGAGGCTGAACCGCGTTGCGCCGTGCTACATCGAGCTGGGCGAGATTTCGCCAGCGATGTTCCGGCGCATCCACGTGCCGAAATCGGCCGCGTCCACGCCCTGCGACAGCAGGAACATGATCTTCGCGTATGCGGCTTCCAGCGTCATGTCGCCCGATCCGATCGCACCGGCGCGGGCGATCGCGTCGCCCGTCTCGTAATGGCCGAGCAGCACTTCCGCCTGCTGGCATTGCGATGCGATGACGACAGGCACGCCGTCATGCAGCACGTCGGCGATCACGTCGGTCAGTCCTGACTCGTCGCTCGGCACATTGCCAACGCCGTACGCGCGCAACAGCACCGCTTCCGGACGAGGGTCGAGCATCGCGGCCAATCGCGCGGCGGAAATGCCGGGAGCCATGTCGATCACGGCCACATCGTGACGGGAGTAGGGCAGCGGCGACGTCCAACCGCAACCGGAGCCGGCCGAATCGCCCGCATACCAATGCCACGGCGTGCCGGTACGTGCCAGCGGGCCGGTGGACGGCGCCGAAAACCCTTCGAACGCCCAGCTTGACGATTTGCTCACACGGTTGCCGGCGAACAGATGATGGCCGAAGAACAGGCCGACGCCATGAAAACGTCCGCTCATCGCGGCGTTCAGCGCACCCGTGACGTTCGCGGTGGCGTCCGATTCGATTTTGCCGAGCGGATGCTGCGACCCCGTGAAAATCACAGGCTTGCCGAAACCGGTCAGCGCGTAAGACAGCGCGGCACTCGAATAGCTCATCGTATCGGTGCCGTGCAACACCACAAATGCATCGGCGTCATCGCGGTGCGCGCGCAGGTCGTCCGCCATCGTCTGCCAATTGTCGGGCGTCGCGTTCGACGAATCGATCAGCGGGTCCAGCTCGGTGAACGAGAACAAGCTCGGGGCCAGATGCGCGTCCTCAATCAGCCGGCGCAGCCAGCCGCGCATATCGGCGCCCGGAACCAGACCGTTCGGTGACTCGACCATACCGATGGTGCCGCCGGTATACGTGATGTGAATGCGCATATGCCCACCCTCTTACGATAAGGACCTTCTTTAGTGAGGGACCGATTGTGATCTTCTGCGATTGTACGTTCTCCTGCGCCGGCACATGGGCCGGGCTGCGCGTTGCGAGGCAAGTAAGGGAATCGCAAGAAAGTGCCGTATGCCCCCTGTTGGAAATGCAGGGAATATATTAGGCTGGAACATATGAGCGAAACCAACGAACTTCGTATTGCTGTAATCGGCGCCGGCCCCGCAGGCGTCTACTCTTCCGATATTTTCCTGCGCCAGCTGGGCAAGCTCGGCGAAGAGCTGGGACTGGGCACCAAGGCCCGCATCGACCTGTTCGAAAAGCTGCCGGTGCCGTTCGGCCTGGTGCGCTACGGCGTGGCCCCCGACCACCCTTCCATCAAATTCATCGCATCCGCTCTCGAGAAGACGCTCGACAACCCAGACATCCACCTGTACTGCGACGTGGAATTCGGCAAGGACGTGACGCTTGACGAGCTGCTGGAACGTTACGACGCGGTGCTGTTCGCTACTGGCGCGGTGGAGGACAAGCCGCTCGGCCTGCCGGGATCGGATCTGGACGGCGTGTACGGCGCCGCGAAATTCGTGGAATGGTATGACGGCTATCCGACCGGCGCCCGCGAATGGCCGCTCGATGCCGAAGAGGTCGCCGTGATCGGCGGCGGCAACGTGGCCATGGACGTGGCGCGCGAGCTCATGCGCAACGCCGACGATCTCAAGGCCAAAACCGACATTCCGGACAACGTGTACGAGGGCATCAAGGCCAACAAGGCGAAGACCCTGCACCTGTTCATCCGCCGTGGCGTGGCCCAGGCCAAGTTCTCCGTGCAGGAGCTGCGCGAAATGGAGAAGCTGCCGGGCGTGCAGCTGATCATCAACGAAGACGACTTCGATCTGGACGACGACACTATCGAGGAGGCCGGCAAGGACAAGCTGACCCGTCAGATGGTCGAGGAGCTGTTCACCATCCGCGAGATGGCCGAGGACATGGAAGACGACGGCGACACCGATTTCGAAGGCAACCCGGCGGATCGCAAGTACTACATCCACTTCAATTTCGCTCCGGTCGAAGTGCTGGGCGAGGATGGCAAGGTCGTCGGCATCCGCGTCGAGAAGACCGAGACCTCCGCGGACGGCAAGATGACTCGCACCGGCGAATTCGAAGAGTACCCGGTGCAGGCCGTGTACCATGCGATCGGCTACAAGCCGGCCACCGCGCCGGGCATCGCGTACGACGAGCGTCGCGCGCACCTGGCCAACGCGAACGGCGACGGCCGCATCACCACGGAGGCCTCCGGCGAGGGCGCGCAGGTGCGTGAGCGTCTGTACGCCACCGGTTGGGCCAAGCGTGGTCCGGTCGGCCTGATCGGATCCACCAAGTCCGACGCGCTGCTCATCGTCACCAACATGCTCGAGGACCTGTCCAAGGCCGCCGAAGGCGGTCGCGTGGCCGCTGACCGCGATCCGGAATCCATCGACCGTCTGCTGGCTTCCCGCGGTGTCAAGCCGATCGACTTCGCCGGCTGGAAGAAGGTCGACGCGTTCGAACGTGCCGAAGGCGCGAAGGAAGGCCGCGAGCACAAGAAGGTCATCGACCCGGAGCAGATGCGCGCGCTGGCGCATGCCTGAATCGGGCCGGCTGGAATTAGGGTGGGAGTGCTGACTTCCTGACACCCTAACTCCAAGCCTTTTAACGCAATCTAGTAACGCCCTGCACGTCCGATTCCTCTGAATCGGACGTGCAGGGCGTTAGATTTTTGCCGCTTTAGTGGTCGATTTTCGGCGGACTGGTCGCGTAGCGTGCGTTTTCGATCGCGCAACCGCCCGTTTCTCCAGAATCGGATATACGCGGTCGTTTTGACCTATTACCCCCGAAGTTCGGGTCCATGCGCTAGGCTGACCCCAGTGAAACGCGGTGCGCAATATCATCGCAAACGGATGTGGGCATTGAAATCTAAGGTTGTGAAGTCGGCATGAACTTTGGAAAACACGTCAAGCGCAAGGCACTGTACTGCTGTTCCGTGTCCGTCGTGGGCCTGTTGATCGCCTGCCTGATCGGCTTCGCCATGGGCGTGGGTCTTGTCGATGTGCATCTCGAAGAGGAAGCCCACGCAGCGGCGTCCTCGGGAACGTCTTCGGAAACGTCCTCCACGTCGGGCGCGCTTAAGCAAAACAGCGCGCCGCAATCGCAGACACAAGCCGTCTCGTCGCCGACGCAGGTCGCGCTGGACGGCATTTCCGCAGTCGAGGGCAGCGCCACGATCACAACGCAGGGCTTCACGCTAAGCGCCGATTCGCAGGCCGCCGTGCAGTCTCAAATCGCCACTTTCGAAGCCGACGGATATACCGCATCATTCGTGCTCGCCGACATCACGACCGGCCGCACGATCGCATACAACGCCGATGCACAGATCTATTCGGCCTCGTCGGCGGAGGCGCCATACCTGATATCGCTGTTCTCAACGGGCACCGTCGACCTGAACAGCGTGGCCCAATCCGCTGACGCGCAGTCCGCCACCGTCCACCAAAAGGTCGACGCCGTCCTGCGCAATTCCGACAACGCGTCTTACGACTGGCTGTACAAAACGTATGGCCTCGACTGCTTCAACACGTGGGCCGAACAGGCAGGCGCGGCTTCCAGAATGGGTGATCGCGGCGGGTACCTGTTCACCTCCGCGCGCGACATGGCCAAACTGTGGACCGCCGGATACGGTTTCCTGTTCGCCGGGCAAACGGCGGGGGTGCAGAACATCACGCCCGAATCGCTGCAATGGCTGTCCGGAGACATGACGAATTCGCTGAACTCCTGCATCCACGCGGCCCTTGGCGATGCGGACACCGTGTACACGAAGGCCGGATGGATCAACGGCGAAGGCGGTTTGTACGCGCTGAACGATGCCGGACTGGTGATGTCGCAGTCGGGCACGTACGTGCTGGCGGTGCTGACGAACGCGTGCGGCCGCAACGATTTGCTGACCAGCCTGATCGGCACGCTTGACGCAGTGCATTCAGGGGATATGCGGGGGTAATACGTTTCAAGTTGGGGTGACTCTCGCCGTGCCGCAGATAGGTCTATGGCCGATGCTGTAGCGTCGTTGCGTGGCATGTTTCTAGATGTTGCAAATCCGCCCTTCAGCTTGTATACAGCAAAATCCCAGCCTGAATTCCTAGGCTGGTGGCCATGAACGGCAAATTGCAGGTGCACGGCCATTGCAATGGCTTGAAAACAACGCTTTTGTTCGCGTTGATGTGGGGCGTCATCATGCTCATCTGGTGGGCGACCGGCGCCAGTCAAAGCACGCTCGGCTACTACATTCTCATCGGCCTGGGCTCCACGTTCGTCTCCTACTGGTTTTCCGACAAACTGGCGATCGCCAGCATGCACGCTCGACAGGTGAGCGAGCAGGAAGCCCCCGTACTATACAAGATCGTCCGCGAGCTATCGGCGAAGGCAGGCAAGCCGATGCCGCGCATCTACATCGCCCCCACCATGAGCCCCAACGCGTTCGCGACGGGGCGCAACGAACGACACGCGGCGGTCTGCTGCACGCAAGGCATCCTACAGACGCTTAACGAACGTGAGATTCGCGGCGTGCTCGGACACGAACTCATGCACGTCTACAACCACGACATTCTGACGTCCGCAATCGCCTCCGCCATGGCCACCGTCATCTCGTACCTCGGCTACTCGCTCATGTATTTCGGCGGCGGCCGTTCGCGTGACGACCGCGACGATTCGGCGTCCGGCGGCTTGGGATTGCTGGGTGTGCTGCTGAGCGCGATTCTGGCGCCGATCGCAGCGTCGCTGATACAGATGGCAATCTCCCGCACACGCGAATACGACGCCGACGAAGACGGTTCCAAGTTGACGGAGGATCCGGAAGCGCTCGCTTCCGCGTTGAGCAAGATTTCCGGCGGCGCAGCCGCGATGCCGATGGAGAAGACCGCCGGCACGCAGTCGGTGGCTGCGATGATGATCGCCAGTCCGTTCTCCGCGGAGGGCTTCTCGCGCCTGTTTTCCACGCATCCGCCGATTCAGGACCGCATTGCGCGGCTCATGCAGATGGGCCAGGAGATGCGGCAGCAGGGCGTGCAGTCGGGCTACCTGGCCGGCGGATACGCAACGACCGGCGTTGCCGCGATCGACATTCGACAGGGCGGTTATGACGGGCCGCAGTTCGGCTCGCAGTATGGTTCCGCTTACGATTCGTACGGTTCGGGTCCGGCGGGTTCGGCGGGTTCGACCGGTGGATATTCGCGCGACTATTCGCAACGCCCCATGCGCAGAAGAGGGTCGCGCTGACGCCCGCACAGCCTCCCGCGCCGCTGGTTCCTGCCCCGGCTTTCAGCCTTTTCCGGTACTGATGTTGCTGCGGACGCATACTTGCTGTGCTGACGACTCCCAAAATCGCTATATGTGGCAGATAAGAGACTGCCGAGAAAGTGATTTCCGCTATATGTGGCACTTTCCTTCGCGAAGATGCCCCCATACCTTCGATTTCGTACCCTCTAACAGCTCTTGCCCGCGGAGAACTGCCACATATAGCGCAAATCGATTTTTGCGGAACCGGACAATCTGCCACATATAGTGGGAATGGCGTGCTAGACTAATGGCTCGTGCCCAAAAGGCACACCTTGCGGATGTAGTTCATCGGTAGAACGAAAGCTTCCCAAGCTTTAAAGGCGGGTTCGACTCCCGTCATCCGCTCCACTCGAAACCCTTGGAATTCCAACGATTCCAAGGGTTTTTTAACTTAGTTAAGATACCTGCGTGGACACACGGTGACCACAATCGTAGAAAACGTACGCCAACGATTTGATGCCGGGCCGATGTCAGTTCACGCCATGTGCTTGCCGCTCCGATGCCGTACGGCCGGCGGATGGTGCGTGATGGGTGGCGGGTAGGCTGGGGTTGTGAATACAGACCAGAAGCTTCCCGCCGAATCCGCTGATTCAGCGTCTCGCAATGCCCGAGACTCACGAGACATCCGTAACGCCAGTGACACCCACGATTCCCAAACCGCCAGCAGCCAGCGCGCCTCTCACAATCCGCTGCTCGGCCACGCCACATCGCACGCCGCAACCATTGTCGGCCTTGCCGCAATCGTGCTGTGGGGCTTCATGGCGGGCCTCGTGCGACTCGTCTCCGAATCGTTCGGCGCCACGCTCGGGTCGGCGCTCATCTACACCGTCGGCGGCGCGCTGCTGTTCATCGTGCGCCGGCCGAAGCCGATCAGCCAAGCGCCACGCAAGTATCTCATCGCAGGTGGCGCCATGTTCATCGCGTACGAAGCGTCGATTTCGCTGTCGATCGGCCTGGCCACCACGAACGCGCAATCCGTGGAAGTCAGCCTCGTCAATTACCTGTGGCCGACGTTGCTGGTGCTGATGACGGCCGCCGTATCGCGCAAACACGGTGCCGTCGTCAAAGCGATTCCGGGCGCGATCGTAGCCACTATCGGCGTGGCGATGGCGGTCGGCGGCGAAAGCCTTAGCGTGCAGGAGGCGGTAAGCAACATCGCCAGCAACCCCCTACCGTTCGCGCTTGCGCTCGCCGGCGCCTTTCATTTGGGCGATTTACGCGACTTTCACGCCGTCGCTGTCCGAAGGCTACGACGGTACGACGATTTTCTTCTGCTGCGTCGCCGTCGTGCTGTGGACCATCCACTTCGCTTCGGGCGACGGCCTGCCCGCCACGGCTCCCGGCATCGGCGGTTATGCCGCGCTGCTTGCGTGCGCTATTTCGATTTCCGGCGGCTACGCATGCTCGGGGGTACGGCATGCTGCACGGCAATATGGAAACGTTGGCGATCGGCTCGTACGCGACCCCGTTGTTCTCCACGGCTTCCAGCACGCTGCTGTTGGGCGTCGCGTTGGGCATGCCGTTCTGGATTGGCGTCGCACTGGTGGTGGCCGGCTCGCTTATCAACCTCTGGTTCGCCCGGCGGTCGTAGCCCGGCGATTACAGCTTCGCCCGGCACCCGTAGGCGCCGGGCGAACACGAACATAAGAGAAAACTTACTTCAGCGCGCGACCGGCGGAGCCGAGCTGCTGGCACGCCTCGACCACGCGCGCGGCCATCGCCGTTTCGGCTTCGCGGCCCCAGGAACGCGGGTCGTACAGCTTCTTGTTGCCGACTTCGCCGTCGATCTTCAAAACCGAATCGTAATTGCGGAACATGTGTCCGGCGATCGCACGGGAGAACGCGTACTGCGTATCGGTATCGATGTTCATCTTGACCACGCCGTAGCTGACCGCTTCCGCGATTTCCGCGGCCGTCGATCCGGAACCGCCGTGGAACACCAGCGGGAACGGCTTGCCTTCCGGCATATCCGGCAGGGCGCAGGAGGCGACATGCGCTGATTCGGCACTGCCCAATCGCCCGTCATGCGCCGCATTCCACACTTCCGTCTGGATGTCGTGCAGCAGTCGCGGACGCAGCTTGACGATGCCCGGCTTGTACGCGCCATGCACGTTGCCGAACGTGAACGCGGCCATGTATCGGCCGTGCTCGCCCAAGCCGAGCCGTTCCGCCACGCGCACGCCGTCGGCCGGGGTGGAATACAGTTTTCGTGATTTCCGCGGAATGGCCGTCCTCTTCGCCGCCGACCGCGCCGATTTCGATTTCCAGCACGGTGTGCGCCTTCACGGACTTCTCGAGCAGTTCCGAGGCGATGTCGAGATTTTCCTCAAGCGGCACCGTCGAACCGTCCCACATGTGCGATTGGAACGTCGGCTCCTCGCCGCGCTTGACCTGTTCCGCCTCGTGCGCGAGCAGCGGCCGCACCCACTCGTCCAAATACTGCTTGGCGCAGTGGTCGGTGTGCAGGGCCACGGTGATGTTCGGATAACGTGCTGCCACTTCGTGCGCGAACGCGGCGAAGGCGAGCGATCCGACCACACGGTCGTTCACGCTTTGGCCGGAGAAATAGGCGGAACCGCCCACGGACACCTGGATGATGCCGTCGGATTCAGCTTCGGCGAAGCCCTGCAGCGCCGCGTTCAGCGTCTGTGTGCTCGTCACATTGATCGCGGGATACGCGTATCCGCCGCGGCGGGCGGCATCCAGCATCTCGGCATAACGTTCAGGTGTTGCGATAGTCATGCTTCCATTATGCCGCTGTTGCGTGACGAGAAACCGCCACGCAGTAGAGGGCTCACGGTACGCTATTTTCGGCGGAAACAAGGCAACATCGTGGAGGTGCGTTATGCCGGGAATCGTGTTGATTGGCGCTCAGTGGGGCGACGAAGGCAAAGGTAAGGCGACCGATCTGATCGGCACCAAAGTCGATTACGTGGCCCGCTTCAACGGCGGCAACAACGCAGGCCACACCGTGGTCGTCGGCGACGAATCGTACGCACTGCACCTGCTGCCGTCCGGCATCATCAGCCCCAACACCACCCCTGTCATCGGCAACGGCGTCGTCGTCGATCCGGAAGTGCTGTTCCAGGAGATCGACGGCCTTGAAAGCCGTGGCGTGGACTGCTCCCGACTGCTGGTGAGCGAAAGCGCGCACATCATCGCCCCGTACCACCGCGTGCTCGACAAGGTGACCGAACGCTTCCTCGGCAAGCACAAGATCGGCACCACCGGCCGTGGCATCGGCCCGGCATACGCCGACAAGATCAACCGCGTGGGCATCCGCGTGCACGACCTGTTCAACGCGGAGCATCTGCATGACAAGGTCGAGGCCAGCCTGCATCAGAAGAACCAGATGCTCGTCAAGCTGTACAACCGTCGTCCGATCGACGTGGACGAGACCACCGACGAGCTGCTCAAGCTCGGCGAACGCCTGAAGCCGTACGTGGCCAACACCTCCCTGGTGCTCAACAAGGCGCTCGACGAGGGCAAGACCGTGCTGTTCGAAGGCGGCCAGGCCACCATGCTCGACGTGGACCACGGCACCTACCCGTTCGTGACTTCCTCCAACCCGACCGCCGGCGGCGCCTGCACCGGCACCGGCGTTGGCCCGACCAAGATCACCCGCGTGATCGGCGTCTCCAAGGCGTATGTGACCCGCGTGGGCGAAGGCCCGTTCCCGACCGAACTGTTTGGCGAGGACGGCGAATGGCTGCGCGCCCAAGGCCACGAGTACGGCGTGACCACCGGTCGCCCGCGTCGCTGCGGTTGGTTCGATGCGGTCGTCAACCGTTACGCGGCCCAGGTCAACGGCCTGACCGACATCGTGCTCACCAAGCTCGACGTGCTCACCGGCCTCAAGGAAATCCCGCTGTGCGTGGCGTACGACGTCAACGGCGAGCGTCGCGACGATATGCCGACCGACCAGGCCGAGTTCGCCGCCGCGAAGCCGATTTACGAGTCCATGCCGGGTTGGGACGAGGACATTTCCCAGGTCCATGACTTCAACGATCTGCCGAAGACCTGCCAGGATTACGTCAAGCGTCTTGAGGAACTGTCCGGCTGCCGCATTTCCGTGATCGGCACCGGCCCGCAGCGCGACCACATCATCCAGATCAACTCGCTGATCGACTGAAGCTGATTCGGCTGATTCGTCGATATGAACGTCGGTAACGAACGTCAATAACAAGTGCCGGTGGGCCTGTGCCTGCCGGCACTTTGCGTATGGTGCGTGCGATGGCGTTCGCGTATGACGCACACCGCATACACACCGACGGGGTGCGCGGCGGAGGAACGGAAAAGGGGAGTGCGATGACTGCAATGCCGCCTAACGACAGGTTCGACAGGTTTGACAGGTTCAGCAAACTGGTCCCGCGATTCGACCACCTGAAATGGAAGATGGCCGCTGCCGGCATTCTCGTCGGCCTGATTTCCGGCTTCCTCGTCGTCCTCTACCGTCTCGGCATCGAATACGGCACCGACACCGCGCGCTGGATCTACGCGCGCATCCGCGAAACCCCGTGGCTGGTCGCACCGTGGGCGGTCGCCGCAATCGCAGCCGCGCTCGCCATCGCATGGATGGTCAAAAAAGAGCCGATGGCCGGCGGCAGCGGCATTCCGCAAACCAACGGCGTGGTGATCTGCGGCCTGAAAATGCGATGGCAGACGATTCTGCCGGTTCGCTTCATCGGAGGCCTGCTCGGATCGCTCTTCGGCCTCTCGCTCGGCCGCGAAGGACCGTCCATCCAAATCGGCGCATCGGGCGCGCAGTTCCTATCGCACCGGCTGCGCGGCAAGAAACGTGAGGACATGCAGGAGCATTATCTGGTCACCGCCGGTGCCGCGGCCGGCCTGTCCGCCGCGTTCAGCGCACCGCTGTCCGGCATGATGTTCGCTTTGGAAGGGGTGCATCGCAGTTTTTCGCCCGCGATTCTGATGGGCGCCACCGCCGCGTCCCTGACCGCCGATTTCGTATCGAAATACTGTTTCGGCCTGCGTCCGGTGCTTGACTTCGGCACCATCGGCCAACTGCCGCTCGGCGAATACGGGTGGCTGATTCCGCTGGGATTGGTGGCCGGTTTGGTTGGTTCGCTGATGAACCGTTCGCTGCTCGGCTTCCAAACGCTGTACGGCAAGCTTCCCGCATGGAGCCGCCCTTTGATCGCGATCGCGCTCGCGCTGCCAATCGGCATTTGGCTGCCTGACGTGCTCGGCGGCGGCTCGAACCTGATCGCCATGGCCGAGCATGCGCGCGTCGGCTTGGGCATGCTGTGCGTGCTGTTCGTGGCGAAAGTGCTGTTCACCTCCACCAGCTTCGGTTCAGGCGCTCCCGGCGGCATTTTCATGCCGATTCTCGCGGTTGGCTCACTCGCCGGCGGTATCTGCGGCGAGACGTTGCGCCAGTTCGGCAACCTGCCGTCCGATTCCGTGGCGATTTTCTCGGTATGCGTGATGACGGGCACGCTGGCCGCGTCCGTGAAAACACCGATCACGTCGATTCTGCTGGCCGTGGAAATGTCCGGCACATTGACGCACATGCTGCCGGTCGCCGCCGTCGCGTTCATCGCATTGCTCGTCTCCGACCTGCTGCGTACGAAACCGATCTACGGCGAGCTGCTGGAACGGTACATGCGCGCGCAAGGCGGCACGACGGCAATCGCCAATCGCATCGACAACGGCATCATGGAACTGCCTGTGGAAATGGGCGCGACCGCGGACGGCAAGCTGATGCGTGACGTGCGCTGGCCGTACGGCTGTCTGGTGATCGGCCTGCGTCGCGGCGAACGGCAGATTGTGCCGCATGGCGATACGCGGCTGCGCGCCGGCGACTATCTGGTCGTGCTGTTCAGCGGCGAGGACGAAAGCGGCGCACGGCATGCGATGCGGCGGCTGTGCGACGTGTCCGTCTGACGCGGCCTTACTGTCTTCCATAACCATTCGTAGACGTCTAGGGCCACCCGAAGTTATCCACAGTTATCCACCGAATCGGACATGTTCGATGTTTGGTTGCAATGCACGTGTAGACTCGTACAAGGTTAGGAAGACGGCACCTGCGGCCAGCTCGTTGCCGTATGGCTGGGGCGGAACGACGCTGTCCGCGGAAAGCCAAGTACAAGGGGAACGTGATGGAATCGCAAGAACAACGGGCGGCAGACTCGCCAAACGCGGGTGATGAGCCGAATCCCGCCACACAGTCGATCGACGTCGCCGAAGTGGCGCGCGCGGATGTGCGCCCGTCCGGTGCCGCCGCATCCAAGCATCCGCCGCAGATTCCGCTCGCGCCGATGAAACGCATGCAGGCGCGATTCAACCCTCTTGCCGATGGTCTGATGTATCTCGTGGTGTTCGTCGGCGGCTTCGTCGGCGTCGGGTTCCGTCGTGCCACGGACCTGCTGCTGCCGTCGGTGAACGGTTCGCCGTTCGTGGTGGGCACGTTCGTGTCGAATATGCTCGCCTGCTTCCTGTTTGCGATGCTGACCGAATACATGGCGACCGCGTCGTGGCTGCGCCGCAGGGTGCGGCAGGTCGTCAGCCGTGGCGTCGGGCTTGGTTTGCTTGGCGGACTGTCGACGATGTCCGGCGTGATGTTGGAAACCATGGAAGGCATGCGCGAGCAGCGTTTCGGCAGCGCGCTCGGGCTATCTTGCGGGAAGTTTCGCTGGCGGTCTGATCGCGGCCGCGGTTGGCGTGGCGCTGATGCAGGCGTTGCTGGCGCGCGGCACACGC
>ENA-OQES01000034-OQES01000034.1-human-gut-metagenome-genome-assembly--contig:-NODE-34-length-54850-cov-10.500777_pt1 | contig 54850 bp, 62 predicted proteins | sample MGYA00242798_ERZ504641 | MGnify/ENA primary metagenome ERZ504641 (study PRJEB26092, sample SAMD00036327) | human gut metagenome | host: Homo sapiens | study: EMG produced TPA metagenomics assembly of...
GCAGAAAATTAGTCAAGAGGGAAAATATTGTGACAGAAAACCTTATAAAAACCACAATATGTTTTCGAAAAACGAATTTCGCCAATTTATATATGAATTTCGTCATTTTAGAAAATTTTGCAATAAATATGATATTATTCAAATACAAATGATGAAAAAAAGATATAGAGCTATTGTAGCTTATATGATGAAGTGACTGGTATATTTTTTGCTTAATTATATAAAAAATTATGGAGAAATATATTATTATGAAAAAAGTAAATAAATTTAAATTACTGGCAGCAGGGCTATTGATAGGAGTTGCTTTTTGGCTGTTAGGATCCGATTTCTTTACATTCATGATATGGTGGGAAATTTTATGGATTCTTGGATTGGTATTTATGCCGATAACGGCTCAGATATTCAAAGGTTTTGATGATAATGGATGGATGTATTCAAAGGTTATAGCAATAGTGATATGCGGATATGGAGTATGGATTTTGACTTCTATAAAAGTGGTTCACTTTACCACATTGAGTTCTGTCGTAATTACTACCTTATGTGGGGGGAGCAGTATTGCTTATGGAATATATGGAAAACAAAGAAAGATTTTTCCGTGGAAACATAAGGAACTTGTTTATTGGGAAGAAGTGATTTTCTTTGTTGTATTTCTTTTATGGACATATATGGCAGGATTTCATCCGGCAGCTCATGGAACTGAAAAATATATGGATTTTGGTTTTATGAAGTCTATGATGCATAGCACAACACTTCCGTCAGAAGATATGTGGTATGCTGGCAAAGCTTTTAACTACTATTATGGTGGTCAATATTTTGCGGTGTTTCTTACGAAACTTACAGGAACAAAGGTAGAGATTACATACAATCTTATGCGTACCATGATAGCTGCATTTGCGTTTGTATTGCCATTTAGTCTTGTGCGCCAGATGCTTAAGGATAAATTAGGTAAAAGGGGAAGAGCATGGATAACAGATTTTGGAGGTATTTTAGCAGGTTTATCTGTATCCATGAGTGGAAACCTTCATTATATTATATATGGAAAAATTTTTACATTACTGGGGATAAGAGAAGATTACTGGTTTCCAAGCACAACACGATTTATAGGATTTGATCCACCTGTGACAGGGGACGAGACAATTCATGAATTTCCTTCATATTCTTTTGTTCTTGGGGATTTACATGCGCATGTGATTAATGTGTTTTTTGTTTTGGCAGTATTGGGGATTTTATATGCATGGATAAAAAGAAATTCCGGTAAAAGCTGGAAACAGAAAGAGATATTTCTGCTGGGACTGTTCCTTGGAATTTTCCTGTTTTCAAATACATGGGATTTTATGATTTATTATGTTGTAATATGTGGAACACTGTTTTTTGGAAATTTGAAGAGATATCTTAATTCTACAGATATGAAACCTTCAGATATGAGAACCGGTATAAAATGGAGCGTTGTGCAATGGATAGAACTTCTGCTGACTGCTGTGTTGATTTCGTTACCATTCCATTTACAGTTTAAAAGCGTTATGGTACAGGGAATCGGAATAGTGAAAATTCATACGGCGTTTTATCAGTTTTGTGTATTATGGGCTTTTCCATTGCTTATATGTGGATTATTTGTCGTATCTACGCTGATAAAAAATAGAAATTTTACAAATAAAAAAACCAGGAATTTATTTTACAAAATTAATGTTTCTGATTTATACGGAGTTGTACTTTCTCTTTGTGCAATGGGACTAATATTGATTCCGGAAATCGTTTATGTAAGAGATATCTATGAAAAAACAGCACCAAGAGCAAATACTATGTTTAAGCTGACTTATCAGGCATATATACTTTTTTGCACTTATGATGTCGTATATTTTGGTATTTTTTGTGGCAGACAGAATAAAAATTTTGCAAGAAACTAAATTGGATAATAGATATGAGAAAAGGTAAGATTATCAAAAGTGCAGATAACCGTTGGGGGAATGGCAATAATACTTCTTATATCTACCTGTGGATATTTCATAAATGCTACAACAAATTGGTTTACAGGTTTTCCTCTGAAAATAAATACCAAACTCTCAATGCAACTGCTTATCTAGAAAATGCCATTCCTGAAGATGCGGCAGCAATACGATGGCTGAATAAAAATATAACAGGTCAGCCAACTGTTCTTGAAGCTTGCGGCGACAGTTATAAAGACTATGACAACCGGGTTTCTGCTATGACAGGATTGCCGACGGTATTAGGATGGTATGTTCATGAATGGTTATGGCGAAATAATCTTGATGAAGAAAACAAAATGAAGAATAGACGTGGAAACTATTTATACTTCAACAGATAAAAAATGAAGTACAGGAACTGCTTGATAAATATGAGGTGAATTATATTTTTATTGGAAGCTGTGAATATCAAAAATTATGAAGGGGTTAATGTAGCACTTTTAAGTTCATTGGGAGAAATAGTTTTTTAAAGAGGAAAATACAATGATTGTGAAGCTGTAATAAAACAGATTTCCCAAAGAAAACAGTCACATAACTGAAAGAATATATTGATATTCATTGGATACATGTGACTGTTTCTTTTTATTTTTTGATGAGGTGACATCTCGTTCAAATTCTAACTGCTGTCTGGTAATTCCTGTAATTGAGGCAGATAAATCTGATTAATTTGGTTAAATTACAGAGCACTTACTCCGTCATCATCATAACGGTCATATTCAGCTCCCTCATATCCGATCATGCGGATAGTAGAAGGATCGATATCCTTTACTGTCTGCGCAACATCAGCAACCGGGATTGCTTTTCCTTTGCGAATAAACAGTGGAACTTCATTCAGGGCAACTTCTACATAGTGATGTCCTTTTTCAAGAATCTCCTGAGAAATTGTTCCGTCAGGCAGGAATTTTACGAACATCATTTCTTCCGGCAGATATACATAGCGGCCTTTTGCATTCTGTGTGTAAACTGGTGCGATCATGATTTCGTTTCCAAGGAGAAGCTGGTCCTCTACCTGAGTTGCGAATGCATCGTCTGTGTAGTCAAATGCCAGCGGACGGAACATCATGTCGTCGTTTAATGCTGCTTTCATGTATTCACTGTACAGATATGGAACAAGGCGATATCTGACACCGATCACATGGCGGAAGTCTTCGATATTTTCAAACTGGTAAGCTTCCTGTTCTCTGGTTCCCAGAGCGGAGTGGTTTCTCATAAGAGGTGTGAATACACCCAGTGCCAGCCAGCGAAGTACCAGGTCACGTGTGGTATCTGCACCGAATCCGCCCAGATCTGCACCTGTGTAAAGGAAACCGCACATATTCAGGGATGGAAGCATCTTTAAGTTCAGAAGGATGTGTGACCACCAGGATTTATTGTCTCCCATCCAGATTCCGCCGTATCTGTGCATTCCTACATAGGAGGAACGGGAGAACATCAGGAAACGTTTGCCAGGTGCGATTTTTTCAAATGCTTCACCTGCTGCACGGGTCATGTTATAGCCAAACAGGTTATGTACCTTGTCGTGGCGGATCTTCTGACCGTTTACATTGTGATAGAAGCGTTTGTAATCTTCCGGATTATTTGCAAGTCCTTTTACCTTTGCGCCGAGAACGAATCCAGATGTTTCTTCATTGTCCATGAAGTTGTCTTTGATGTATTCTTTTAATTCAGCAACGCCTTCCGGTGTGCAGAACATTGCAGGCTCGTTCATGTCATTCCAGAAACCGTCAATTCCTTTGGAAATCAGACGTTCGTATTTCTGTCCGAACCATGCTCTGGCATCTGCGTTCAGGACATCCGGGAAATGAGTCCAGCCCGGCCATACGGCGGAAACGAAATCACTGCCGTCTTCACGTTTGCAGAAGTAGTTCTTCTCAACGCCTTCTTCATAAACATCATAGCCAGCCTCTACCTTGACACCTGCATCGATGATCGGGACAAGGTGGATGCCTTTTTCTTTCATTTCATTGACATAGGCCTCAAAGTCAGGGAAGTTTTCCTGATTGACTGTGAAATCTTTGTAGTCTTCCATATAATCGATATCCATGTATACCATATCGATCGGAATATTGTTTTCACGATATCCGTCAGCGGCTTTTCTGAAATCGTCAGCAGTTGTATATCCCCAGCGGCTCTGACCGAAACCAAATGCGAATTTAGGTGGGATATAGCTTCTTCCGATGATTTTACGGAACTGTTTTACGATATCGTAAGGAGTTTCACCATCGATCACATACAGATAAAGGTCTGCATCTTCACAGGTGATCTTTAACTGGGAAGAGAGTGTGTAACCGATATCAAACTTCAGTTTTCCTGGATAATCAACGAAGAGACCGAAAGTCTGTTTTCCGGAGATTACGAGGAAGTTGTGTGCTCCATAGAGGGAGATTTTATCTTCTGTATGGTTTGGCTGGTCGGAACAGTTGCTCTCATAAACGTATCCACGTTTGTTGATTCCGCGGTTTGATTCGCCCAGACCATAGACAACATCGTTGTCATCCATGTCATAAGTAAAAGAGAAGCCGTTCTCTGTGGAGATAGTTCCGTATGCAGGAGTTCCCTTAGAAGCCGGGATAGAAGTTACGATGGCATCGGTTTCAAATGGGGTCCCGTAAGTATATTTCTGAATCATTTTGTCATGTCCTCCTTAGGTTGAAAATGGTCAAGCGGATAAAATCATCCGCTTTGCTACGCGGCGCTACACCGAATAACTGAAACGCTTAAGTACTGTTAGAAAATACACAGGTGTTTTCCTTGATTTCATATTTACAATAATAGAGGTTTGGGTGAGGAAATGCTACTGAAATTATGACAAATTTATACGTTATTTTGACTTTTGCTCAAACTGTGAAGCAGTGATATGGGTATGGCAAGCAGTGGAGCGGCTGATCGTATCTGTTTGCACTGTTAACTTATTGTGCTTTAATGCTTTATCTTAATAGAATTTTTTCTGTACATACGGTGAAAAAAGTGCTAAACTGTTATTATTACACGAAAGAAAGGTTTATTTAACATGCTTCAGACAATTGAATCCATCAATAACGTCGTAAATAATTTTATCTGGGGTGTCCCGGCTATGATCTGTATTATCGGCGTAGGGCTTTACCTGAGCCTGCGGACCGGTTTTGTCCAGATCCGCAAATTCCCGTATGCGCTTAAAACCACACTGGGAAGAATTTTTAAGAAAAAAGAGGCCTCTGACGGTTCCATGACACCTTTCCAGGCAGTCTGTACTGCGTTGGCAGGTACAGTAGGTACTGGAAATATCGCCGGTGTTGCCGGAGCTATCGCCATCGGCGGACCGGGAGCTGTATTCTGGATGTGGGTTTCCGCGCTCCTTGGAATGTGCACGAAATTTACAGAGGTTACCCTGGCAGTACATTTCCGTGAGAGAAACAGACATGGGGATTATGTAGGCGGACCTATGTATTATATTAAGAACGGATTGGGAAAGAACTGGAGATTTCTTGCAGTTCTTTATTCTGCATTCGGTGTACTGACTGTATTTGGAACAGGTAATGCTACTCAGGTAAATACCATTACAACAGCAATTGACACAGCTCTTATTAACTTCAATGTGATCTCAGAGTCTTCCACAGGCAGACTGAATCTGATTCTTGGAATTGTGATCACGCTGCTGGTTGGTATGGTACTGCTGGGTGGTATCAAGCGAATCGGAAGTGTTTCCGAGAAGCTGGTGCCCTTTATGGCATTGTTTTATATTGTACTTGCATTGGGCGTTGTGGTCTTAAATATCGGAAGAGTTCCGGCAGTTTTTCATGATATTGTTTATGGAGCCTTTAATCCGTCAGCAGTGACAGGCGGTGTGATCGGAAGCTTTTTCCTCAGTATGAAAAAGGGTGTTTCCAGAGGTATTTTCTCCAATGAAGCCGGACTTGGTACAGGGTCTATCGCTCATGCCTGTGCAGATACAAGCAAGCCTGTAAAACAGGGTATGTTTGGTATCTTTGAGGTATTTGCAGATACAATCGTGATCTGTACTCTGACAGCACTTGTGATTCTTGTAAGCGGCGTGCCGGTAAATTACGGTGCAGCGGCAGGTGCAGAACTTACAATTTCCGGATTTACTGCTACATACGGAGGCTGGGTTTCCATCTTTACGGCAGTTGCCATGTGCTGCTTTGCATTTTCAACGATTATCGGATGGGGACTTTACGGAGCACGCTGCATTGAATTCTTATTCTCTGCAAAAGTTATCCGCCCATTTATGATTGCCTATTCATTAGTGGCAATCCTTGGTGCAACTGTAAATCTGGGACTTCTCTGGAGCATTGCTGAGACATTCAACGGTCTCATGGCAATCCCCAACTTAATTGGTGTATTCCTGCTTTCAGGAACCGCCATTACACTTACAAAAGAGTATTTCGCACAGAAGAAATAACAATAATAGCCCGGAGAGTTATTTTTCCGGGCTATTATTTTATGAGAATTGCGGGAGCTGCTTTGCAGCGGAGCAATTCGTAGATATCAAGTTAGGGCAAAATGCCTTTTGAACCTAACATCATTTTATGAAAAAGGTAAAAGGAGAATAGAGCCATGATTCCAATCGCATATATAGAAAATGATTTTCCAACCAAATTCGGTATCCCCAGGCAGAGTGGCCGGGTAGGGGTACTTAAAGCGAGAATTGTATTCGAGCCGGAATATCGAAATGTGGATGCCTGCCGTGGCCTGGAGGAGTTTAGTCATATCTGGCTGATCTGGGAGTTTTCGGAGGCAAAGAGGACAAAGTGGTCACCGACTGTCCGCCCGCCCAGACTTGGGGGAAATGTGAGAAAAGGAGTTTTTGCCACAAGATCTCCCTTCCGTCCCAATTCCATAGGATTATCCTGTGTGAAGCTTGAGAAAGTAGCTCTGGATGAGCCGGACAGCCCTGTACTTTATGTAGAAGGTGCAGATCTGATGAATGGAACACCGATTTTCGATATTAAACCGTACATTCCTTATGCGGATTGCCATCCGGAAGCAACAGGAAGTTTTACCGAATATTCCAAAGATCATCATCTGAAGGTAGAATTTCCCCAGGAGCTTCTGGAAAGAATACCCGGGGAAAGCAGAGAGGCTCTGATCGCAGTGCTTGCAGATGATCCCCGTCCTGCTTATCAGAATGATCCGGAACGGTCTTACGGAATGCCTTTTGGAGAGAAGGATATTCATTTTCGGGTGGATGGAGATATCCTTCGTGTTTATAATGTGACAGAATTTGTAAAAAAACAGCAGGAATCTTCGGCAGATTGTGGAAAATAACCATTTTCGGATATTTCTGTAAGAAAGGCTTGCAAAATTGGCGTTTATTCAATACAATATTAAACAGACTTTATGTTGGTAGAGTGACAAAGACTGATGGGAGATCGGTCTGAAAATATTTAGTGACATATGAGGAGCAGGAAAAATGAAGAAAATTGTTAAATTCGGAGGAAGTTCTCTGGCAAATGCAGAACAGTTTCAGAAAGTAGGGGAGATCATTAGAAGTGATGAGAGCAGACGTTATGTGGTTCCGTCCGCTCCCGGAAAGAGATTTGACGGAGATACAAAGGTTACAGATTTACTTTATAAATGTTATAATACTGCAGTTGAAGGGGAAGATTTCATCCCGATTCTGCAGGAGATCAAGGGAAGATATTATGAGATTATCCGCGGACTGAACCTTGATCTTTCTCTGGAAGATGAATTTGCTCAGATCGAAGCTGATTTCAAGGCACAGGCAGGCACAGACTATGCAGCATCCAGAGGAGAATTTCTCAATGGTAAGGTGATGGCAGCATATCTGGGTTATGAATTTGTTGATGCAGCAGATGTGATCCGTTTTGATAAGAACGGAAATCTGGACGCCGAGAAGACAGACAGACTTCTGTCCAAAAAGCTGGCAAAATGTGAACATGCCGTTATCCCTGGATTTTATGGCGCTGGTGAAGATGGAAAAGTTAAAACTTTCTCCAGAGGAGGTTCTGATGTAACCGGTTCTCTTGTGGCGAAGGCTATCAAGGCAGACCTTTATGAAAACTGGACAGATGTTTCCGGCTTCCTGGTAACAGACCCACGTATTGTTAAAAATCCGGAAGTGATCGAGAGCATTACCTACAGAGAACTCAGAGAGCTTTCTTATATGGGTGCAACTGTTCTTCATGAAGATGCGATCTTCCCGGTTCGTAAAGAGGGAATTCCGATCAACATCAAAAACACAAACAGACCGGAAGACAAGGGTACTTTTATTGTTGAGAGTACATGCAAGAAACCGAAATTTACAATCACAGGTATTGCAGGTAAAAAGGGATTCTGCTCTATCAATATTGAAAAATCCATGATGAACAGTGAGGTTGGTTTCGGACGTAAGGTACTTCAGGTATTCGAAGATCAGGGAATCAGCTTTGAGCATGTTCCATCAGGAATCGATACAATGACTGTATATGTACATCAGGATGAATTCGAAGAGAAAGAGCAGCAGGTAATCGCAGGAATCCATCGCGCAGTACAGCCGGATTTCGTAGAAATGGAATCTGACCTTGCACTGATCGCTGTTGTAGGACGTGGTATGAAATCCACCAGAGGTACAGCAGGAAGAATCTTCTCAGCACTTGCCCATGCAAATGTAAATGTGAAGATGATTGACCAGGGTTCCAGTGAGCTGAATATCATTATCGGTGTGGAGAACAGAGATTTTGAGACTGCAGTAAAGGCTATTTATGATATCTTTGTAATTACCCAGATCTAATTGAGAATTGCAGGAGCTCCTTCACAGCGGAGCAATTGGTGGATATGATGTTTACCAATTATAAGATAAACAAAATAATGGACCGTCAGAAATCAGCATAGATATTTCTGGCGGCTTTTTATGTTATAGGAAATTACTCCGTAATGTTCCTATAACATAAAAAAGCCCTCCGGGCAGGATCGCACTGCGACGGAGCGGAATTATGTCGCTGAAGCGACCTGTTGCAGGCGGAGAATCCTGCAAGCAGGATTCTTTCTTGAATTCAGGAGTTTTTACATGATGATGAATTCTGTGTTATAATGAACGGACGATATGAATAATTATTTGACAGCTATTGTTGCGTGAGGTGTTTTGATATGGATAAGCCGGTGGTTCGTATTTCCGTCAGAAATCTGGTGGAGTTTATATTAAGAAGCGGGGATCTTGACAACCGGGGAGGATCTTCTGACAGAGAAGCAATGCAGAAGGGCAGCAGACTGCACAGAAAAATACAGGGCAGGATGGGAAGCCATTACAGAGCGGAGGTTTCTCTTAAATATAAAACAGAATATGAAGATGTAAGTATCCAGGTAGAGGGCAGAGCTGACGGAATCTTCACAGAGGATGGACAGTGCTGGATCGATGAGATCAAGGGTGTTTATGCAGATGTCAGTCAGTTGGAAAAGCCTGTGGAGGTTCACCGTGCACAGGCAATGTGTTATGCCTGGATCTACGCACAGGAGCAAAAACCGGAGAAGATCGGAGTGCAGATGACATATGGGAATCTGGACACAGAGGAGCTTAAGTTTTTCAGAGAAGAATATACGCTGGAAGAACTCGGACTGTGGTACCAGAATCTTTTGGACAGGTATCATAAATGGATCGCATACCAGCTTGCATGGAAAAAGAACGGAATGCGTCCATGAGTGATCTGGAGTTCCCTTTTGAATATCGTGAGGGACAGCGAAAAATCGTATCCGGTGTATATCACACTATATCCACAGAAAGACAGATTTTTGTCCAGGCACCTACAGGAGTAGGAAAGACCATGTCCACGATCTTTCCGGCAGTGAGAGCAGTTGGTGCAGGACTGGGGGAAAATATTTTCTATCTTACAGCAAAGACCATTACCAGGACTGTGGCTGAAGAAGCTTTCTCTATATTAAAGGAGCATGGACTGAAATTTAAAGTGATAACCATTACCGCGAAGGAAAAGCTGTGCTTCTGCGATAAAACAGAATGCAATCCTGAGAACTGTCTGTGGGCGAGAGGACATCTGGACAGAGTGAATGATGCTGTTTTTGAACTGTGGACCACGCAGGACAGCTATGACAGGGATACTCTGCTGGAATATGCGAAGAAATGGCAGGTGTGTCCCTTTGAAATGTGCCTGGATCTGGCAGTCTGGGTGGACGCTGTGATCTGTGATTATAATTATGTATTTGATCCCAATGTTTATCTGAAAAGATTTTTCGGGGAGGGTACTTCCGGAGAATACATTTTTCTGATCGATGAAGCTCACAATCTGGTGGACAGGGGAAGGGAAATGTACAGTGCTCATGTGGACAGAGCGGATGTACTGGAGGCGAAGAGACTGGCCGGGGATTACAGCAAAGGTCTGGTGCGAGCACTGGAAAAAGTGAACAGACAGCTTCGAACTCTGGAAAAGGAGTGTACAGAGTACGAAATCCTGCCAAATCCCGGAGCAGTTTCTCTGGGAATGCTTCAGGTGATGGGGGAGATGGATAAGCTCCTGGAGGAACTTCATGGAAAGGAACTTCCGGAGCAGCTGCTGGAATTTTACTTCTGTGTGAGAGATTTCCTGAACATTGATGAACTTCTGGATGAAAATTATGTGGTTTATACAGAAATGGGAGAAGGGGGAAAGGTGATTTTGCGGCTTTTCTGTGTAAATCCTGCAGCAAATATTCATAGATGTCTGGAAAAGGGAAAAAGTGCGGTGTTCTTTTCTGCGACTCTGCTTCCCATGGATTATTACCGTGCACTTTTAAGCACCAGAAAGGATGACTATGGGATTTATGTGACTTCTCCTTTCAGGCAGGAGAACAGGTGCATTCTCACAGGACGGGATGTGAGCAGCAGGTATACCAGAAGAGGATATGAGGAATATCACAGGATCGCATCTTACATTGCCAGAACTGTATGGACAAGAAAAGGAAATTATATGGTATTCTTTCCTTCTTATAAATTTATGGAAGATGTTCTGGAGGTGTATGAGAATGAGTTTTCGGCGAAATGGGTTCGTTGTATTTCGCAGACATCGGGAATGAATGAAAGGGAGAAAGAGGAATTTCTGGAGGAATTTTCTGCATCAGAGGGAACGCTGGTAGGATTTTGCGTGATGGGCGGGATTTTTTCAGAGGGGATTGATCTGATGGGAGAGAAGCTGATCGGAGCAATCATCATAGGGACTGGTCTTCCTCAGATTGGAACAGAAAGGGAGATTCTCAGGCAGTATTATGATAAAAAGGGTGTGAATGGATTTGATTATGCATACAGATATCCGGGGATGAATAAGGTGCTGCAGTCAGCCGGGCGTGTGATCAGAACCCAGGAGGACACAGGGATCATACTTCTGCTGGACGAGAGATTTGCAGGGAAAGATTACAGGAATTTGTTTCCTGCTGAGTGGTCTGACAGGGGAAACTGTACTTTAAATACTGTGGAAGAACAGCTGGGAAGCTTCTGGAACAGGATAAGAGAAAAGAACTGAACACTGATACTGAGATTCTGGTCTTTGCTGGAAAAAAGATAAAAATCTTGCTATCCTGAATAAAACAATATATACTTTGCTTACTGCGAATGGGATGTGAAAAGAAACCGTAAAAGGAGTTTTGCATGAGAAAAAATAGACAAACAGCGAAATATCATATTAAAAATTATATCATAGCCGGAAGTCTGGCCGGAGCCATTTCCATGGCACTGGCTTTGCCGGTTCCTGTTATGGCTGCACAGCAGAGCCTTGCATCTGTCACCGGGCAGGCACAGATTCAGCCCATGGGAGACGGAAGTGGCAAATATATGATGAAGAGTGACGGATTTTACTGTCTGGATGTGAACGGTGCCGGAAGTACCCAGGCAGAGATTCATTATTTTCAGAATTATGAAATAGACGGAACTGTATTTGACGGATATTATTATCATGATACAGATGGGAAATTCAAAGCCTGCAGTCCTCATATAGAGCATCTGAAAGGTGTTGCAGTGTTTGGGGATAAGACAGATGAGGAAGCTGATACACAGAATGCCCAGGAGGCAGAGAAATTTGACGGATATTACTTTGTGAACAATCTGGGGCGTCTGTCAGCAGCAACGCAGGTAAGGTATATTGACAATCTGGCAATAGACGGGATTACTCTGAACGGATATTATTATTTTGATGAAAATGGCAGACTGGTAACCGAGCCAGGTATCCATTCACTTGAGATGGACTGTTATGAGATGAATTTTGACGGGAGCTATTATTTTGGCGGTACAAATGGCGCCCTGCTTCAGGAAAGCACAGTGACGGATGATGGTTTTATTGTGGATGATACGGGAAAGATCGTGAATATGGATAATCTTGGGATGGATAATCTGAAGCCCCAGCTTGAGAAGATGCTGTCCGGATATCAGGGAACCTGGAGTGTTTATGTGAAAGACCTTAATGAAGAAAAGGAAATCCTGATCAATGATACTCCCCTTTATTCTGCAAGTCTGATCAAAGCTTTTGTAATGGCAAAGACATATGAGGACATGGAGCAGGTAAAGGCAGATGAGGCAAAGAAATTAAATACTGCAGATACAAAAACTGTAGATGTAAAATTAAATGACCTGCTGTGGAATATGATCACAGTCAGTGACAATGAATCCTGCAATGAACTGGTGAAGCTTCAGACAGATTCCCTTGATTTCAAAAAAGGTGCGGAGGATATTAACAAATATCTGGAAAAAGAGGGCTATACAGAGACAAGTGTGCAGCACACCCTCCATCCTGCAGCATCCGCACAGGAGAGTCTGGGTGGCAGAAACATGACTTCTGTAAAAGATTGCGGCACTCTGCTTGAAAAAATCTACAAGGGGGAATGTGTCAGCAAAGATGCATCAGAAGAAATGTTAAATCTTCTGTCAAATCAGGAAAACACCTGGAAAATCCCCCAGGGACTTCCGGATGGAATAAAATCTGCCAACAAGACCGGCGAGACAGACCAGGATCAGCACGATATCGCAATTGTCTATGGCGAAAAGACAACATACATTCTGTGTATTATGTCAGAAGGCTGTCCGGAGGAAACGGCGGTGACGAATATACAGAAGATTTCAAAGATTGTATATAATTATTTGAACCTGTAGCCGCCAGACCTGCGCGGAATGATTGATTTTTACAGGAAAATCATGTATAATACCAACGAACTATGCCTATAGAAAAAAGTTTAACCGAATCAGGCTGTGAAACAACTATTCAATTATGAGCAGATAGTCAAACGGATGATTTTATCCGCTTGATTCAGGAAAGTCAGGAGGAAGAATTTAAATGCGAGTTGATGCGGACGATTTTGCCCGACCTTGCAGCTGCGGCAGGGAACACCAGATTGCAGTGAAAGAGATTTTGATAGAAGCCGGAGCTGTAGAGAAGCTTGAAGAAGAGATGTCAGAGGGAATGCTCAGAGAGTACATATCCCCGCTGGTCATCTGCGATACCAATACCTATGCAGCAACAGAAGAACTTATGGAGGATATCTATGACAGGTGTCAGGTACTTGTTCTGGATGCAGAGGGACTTCAGGCGGACCGGCATGCAATAAAAATTGTGGAGAACAACATGGAAGAGGACATTGACCTGATCCTTGCAGTAGGAGCAGGCACGATCCATGATATCAGCCGTTATATTGCACATAATTACAAAGTACCTTTCATTTCAGTGCCTACCGCAGCAAGTGGAGATGGATTTGTAACAACAGTAGCAGCAATGACCCTGGATGGAGTAAAGAAGACTGTGCCTTCAGTAGCTCCAATCTGTGTATATGCAGATACAGATATTTTTTCAAAAGCACCACAGCGCCTGACTGCAGCCGGGATTTCAGACCTGATGGCGAAATACATCTGTCTTGCAGACTGGAAGATCGCGAACCTGGTCACCGGAGAGTATTTTTGCCGCGAAACTGTAAAGCTGGAAGAGAAAGCGTTAAAAACTGTGAAATCTTCGATTCAGGATATTACAGAGGGAGAGGAAAATGAATGCGAACAGCTTATGTATGCATTGATTCTTTCCGGACTTGCAATGCAGATGATTGGTAATTCAAGGCCTGCGTCCTGTGCAGAGCACCAGGTCACACATCTGTGGGATATGGAAGTGATCAATGGTCCGCTGGATGCACTCCATGGAGAGAAGGTTTCTGTAGCAGCACTTCTTGTACTGGAAGAATACAAGCGTATCGCTGCAGCCATCACACAGGGAAGATGTCACGCAAAACCCTATGAGAATGAGGACGAGGAGCTTCTGAAAGAAACTTTTGGAAAAAAAAGGACTTCTGGAAGAAATAAGAAAAGAAAACGAGCCGGAATTGTTAGAAACTATTTCACCCCAGCATCTGGAAAAATGCCTGAACGGGATAGAGGAGATTATTGATGAGCTTCCCAGCGAACAGACTATGTTCCGTTTGCTGGAGAAAGCCGGATGCGCGAAAACCGTTTATGATATCGGACTCGATGAATCGGCTGTTTTGCCAAGCCTCAGACTTGCTCCTTATACAAGGAGACGGTTAAGCTTATTGAGAATCAGCAAGATGCTGGATATAAGAGGAGAATGATTATGCGTGTTGGAATGGGATATGATGTACACAGACTGACCGAAGACAGAGATCTGATCCTGGGTGGTGTGAAGATAGACTGGGAAAAAGGTCTCCTGGGACATTCAGATGCAGATGTACTAATCCATGCAGTTATGGATGCACTTCTGGGAGCTGCTGCACTGGGCGATATCGGAAAACATTTTCCGGATACAGACCCTGCATATAAAGGAATTTCCAGTATTCTGCTGCTGGAACATGTGACGAAGCTTTTGAGAGAGCACCATTATGAGATCGGAAATATAGATGCAACGATCATTGCACAGAAACCAAAGATGGCACCTCATATTCCACAGATGAGAGCCAATATGGCAAAAGCAATGGGAATCAATGAGTCTCAGCTGAACATTAAGGCCACTACAGAGGAAAAACTGGGATTTACGGGAAGAGAAGAAGGAATTGCATCTCAGGCGATCTGTCTTCTTAATGAAAGAAAAGAGAGTTAATGATAGAGAAAACTGGAGGAATAAAATATGAAACTTTTTAACACACTGACACGTAGAAAAGAAGAATTCGTACCTCTTGAAGAGGGAAAAGTTCGTATGTATGTCTGCGGTCCGACTGTATACAACCTGATCCATATCGGAAATGCACGTCCGATGATCATCTTCGATACCGTACGCCGGTATATGGAATACAAAGGATATGAAGTAAACTATGTTTCCAATTTTACAGACGTAGATGACAAGATCATCAAGAAAGCAATCGAAGAGGGCGTAAGCGCACAGGAAATTTCCGAGCGTTATATTGCAGAGTGTAAGAAAGATATGGATGGCATGAATGTAAAACCTGCCACAACCAATCCACAGGCAACACAGGAAATCGACGGAATGATCAGTATGATCCAGACTCTGGTTGATAAGGGATATGCTTATCCGGCAGCAGACGGTACTGTTTATTTCAGAGTTAAGAAGTTCAAAGAATATGGCAAACTTTCGCACAAGAACCTGGATGATCTGCAGTCCGGCTTCCGTTCTCTGCAGGTATCCGGTGAAGACCAGAAAGAAGATCCACTGGATTTTGTTCTCTGGAAACCGAAGAAAGAGGGAGAACCATCCTGGCCTTCACCATGGTGTGACGGACGTCCGGGATGGCATATTGAGTGTTCTGTTATGGCGAAAAAATTACCTTGGCGATGAGATTGATATCCATGCAGGCGGAGAAGATCTGATCTTCCCTCATCATGAGAACGAAATCGCACAGAGTGAATGCTGCAACGACAAAATCTTTGCAAAATACTGGATGCACAATGCATTCTTAAATATTGATAACAGAAAAATGTCCAAGTCTCTTGGAAACTTCCGTACTGTTCGTGAGATCAGTGAACAGTATGACCTGCAGGTGCTTCGTTTCTTCATGCTGAACGCACATTACAGAAGTCCGCTGAATTTCAGCGCAGATCTGATGGAAGCTGCAAAGAATGCATTAGAACGTATCACAGATGCAGCAGCAAACTTAAAGGACAGAAAAGCAGCAGCACAGACAGAAACTGCAACAGATGCAGAGAAAGAACTGCTTGCACAGGCACAGGAATTCGTAAAGAAATTTGAAGAAGCTATGGATGATGATTTCAACACAGCAGATGCACTGGCAGCAATTTTTGAACTGGTTAAATTTGCAAATACAAATGTATCAGAGGCAAGTTCCGCAGAATTTGCAGGAGCACTTCTTGACACAATGGTGAAATTATGCGATGTACTTGGTCTGAAGGCTGTGAAAACAGAAGAAATCCTTGATAAAGAAATCGAAGACCTGATCGCAGAGCGTCAGGAAGCAAGAAAAGCAAAGAATTTCGCAAGAGCAGATGAGATCAGAGATGAGCTTCTGGCTAAGGGAATCATCCTTAAGGATACCCGCGAGGGAGTAAAATGGAAACGAGCTTAAATGATATGAGTGAGACAAACGGACTTAATGAAGAGAATTTGAGTAGTTTGAAAGGCATGCTTCATCAGTTGTTTCATTTGGAAGATAAAGACTTGCGAACCTATTCTCCGCTGACATTGGCGTATATCGGAGATGGCGTCTATGAACTGGTAATCCGCACGATCCTTGTAAAAAAAGGGCAACTGTCCGGTAAACCAGCTTCACAGAAAAGCCAGCAGTCTGGTTAAGGCAGGAACTCAGTCTTCCATGATGGAAGTAATCGAGCCCATGCTTACAGAGGAGGAACACAGCGTTTACAGAAGAGGAAGGAATGCTCATTCTCCTACAATGGCCAAACATGCAACTATGGCAGACTACCGCAGGGCAACAGGTTTTGAAGCTCTGATGGGCTATTTATATTTAAAAGATGATTTCAGCAGGATCATAGAACTGGTCCGTGCAGGGATCGGAGAGGATAAGATATGAGTGAACAGATAGAAGGACGCAATGCGGTTCTGGAAGCCTTTCGTTCCGGCAAATGTGTAGATAAGCTTTTTATCCTGGACGGATGCCAGGACGGACCGGTCCGCACTATTGCCAGAGAGGCAAGAAAAAAAGATACGATTATTAACTATGTGGCAAAAGAACGTCTGGATCAGTTAAGCGAGACAGGCGCACATCAGGGCGTAATCGCTCAGGTGGCAGCCTATGAATATGCAAGTGTAGAAGATATTCTTGCGAAGGCAAAGGAAAAAGGAGAAGATCCCTTTATCTTTATCCTGGATAATATTGAGGATCCTCATAATCTTGGTGCGATCATCCGTACAGCAAACCTTGCAGGTGCACATGGGGTGATTATTCCCAAGAGAAGAGCAGTTGGACTGACTTCCACAGTTGCCAAGACTTCAGCAGGTGCATTAAACTATACACCTGTTGCAAAAGTTACCAATCTGGGACATACCATCGATGAACTGAAAGAACAGGGCATGTGGTTTGTATGTGCAGATATGGGCGGTGAAACCATGTACAATCTTAACCTGACAGGTCCGATCGGCGTAGTGATTGGCAATGAAGGTGAAGGTGTAAGCAGACTGATCCGTGAGAAGTGTGATTTCGTGGCATCTATTCCTATGAAGGGTGACATTGATTCCCTCAATGCATCTGTGGCAGCCGGAGTACTTGGATATGAGATTGTACGTCAGAGACTGCAGAAGAAGTAAGTTTATCTCAGACTGAGATAAAGGCTTCGTGAGGATGTGCAGCGATTATTAAGAGGAATTTTTGCAGCAGAAAATTATTCCACAATATTGTTATGTTATAAGAAGCCCTCTGGGCGAATGATAGAGATTTTCAGAAATACGGAAGGGTTAAATTGATGAAACAGTATGACGGAATTAAAGATGAAGAATTAATTTCCCGTTTCAAAAACGGGGAATCAGAAATCCTCGACTATCTGATGGAAAAATACAAGAACATGGTCCGCAAGAAAGCAAGGACCATGTTCCTGATAGGCGGGGAGAACGATGACCTGATACAGGAAGGCATGATCGGACTGTTTAAGGCAGTCCGCGATTACCAGCCGGACAGGGATGTTGCATTCCAGACCTTTGCCAGTATATGTGTGGACAGACAGATCTACAACGCCATCCAGAGTTCCAACAGGCAGAAGCACCAGCCGCTGAATTCCTATATTTCCCTCAGCGAACAGGATGGGGAAAATGAAGAACATCTTGGAGATAACTGGGGAGAGAACCCGGAGTCTATCATTATTGACCAGGAGAATCTCCAGGATCTGGAGCAGGAGATAACGGCAACGTTAAGTCCAATGGAGAACCAGGTTCTTGAATATTATCTGGCAGGAAACGGATACGGAGAGATTGCCCGGATCATGGGAAAAACACCCAAGTCCATAGATAATGCATTACAGCGCATCCGAACCAAAATCAGAGAGCAGTTGGAGCAATATCAAAAATAGAAAGATATCTGTATAAAACCCAAAAATAAAAATCAAAAAGTTAAAAATAGGGATTGACAATACAAACAAGTTCTGGTAATATATTTAAATGTGAGCGGTAAATCCGACACAATGCTGATGTGGCTCAGAGGTAGAGCACTTCCTTGGTAAGGAAGGGGTCACGGGTTCAATTCCCGTCATCAGCTTGCTAAGAATGGCTTATTTACTGGGTTTGTGAGGTGCCAGTAAATCAAAGTTACTCAAGATAATCAGGACATAGGTTCTGATTATTTTTTTTGGTGCAATTTGCAGTTCCGGGATACTGCTCAGAATTGCAGTTTTTGTACTGAGACTCTTCCTATTCCTGAGCAGATGATTTTAGGATGATATACTCGAATAAAACCAGTATTATTTTATAAACTTCTTAGAACTGCTTGTACTTCCGGAATGACAAGAGATATGTTATACTTACAGTGTTGTCCAACCGATACCCGGCAACGGGAGGAGGTGAAGTCTATATGGAGAATCTTGCTATTTTTTTTGCTTGCCTCCTTTATGGCAAGCATAGCCGCCTATTATGTTTGCAAATGGTTAGACGGAGATAAGTAGGGCAACACTAACCTGGCAGTTTCTTGTCTGCCATAAAAAATAAGAAGAAGCCCTCAGTATTCGCACTACTGAGGGCTTCATTCTTTTTGTTGTCTACATGGACTTGCTATTTCTTTTCGCCTACTGGCATTATAGCATATGCAGATCAGGAAATCAATATGCAAGTGATTCTGAAACATTCTGAAACAAATAAAAAAGAGTAAACTATCTCCTTGGTTTATGCCTTATTTTTCGTTAATATTCACCAATGTCGAACAGCTCGTCAAAGGTTATCTTCAGATTCGGAAACATAACCAGATGTAAATCTTCTTTATTCTGGGCTGTGACAGTCTTATAAAGATACGGATAACCAGTGCCATCTTCTTTGAAATCGAAGAGATAAATCTCTACAGATTTTTTTCTCCAGTCAACGATCCAATACTCAGAGACACCGACCTTGCAATAAATATCCATCTTTTCATGTCGATCATATTCTTCTGTGGCATTGGACAAAACTTCCATCACAAAGCGGGGAATGCCAGTGAAAGAAATGTTCTTACGGTCTCTCAGGTTACAGATGATTGATACGTCAGGAATGATTACTTTATCATCATTTTCACGCCATTCATACTGAACACCATTACCAAAGACACGACATAAGCTGTCTTTGATTTGGCTGCCGATCTTGATAACAAAGTTATTGATAACCATAGAATGTTCCAGGTAAGTTTTACTTAAATCTTCAATTGGTAGTGCATTACTCATATTGCCGCACCTCCTTGATATGTTGATATAATTATAATATTTTGCAAGATGTTAGTCAAGGATATGAGCTGCTGAAAGAGAGTGCAGATGAGTCTGAGAGTTACTGTTCACACACCACTGTCCCGCGAGGTGTTTTGGCATGAATATGCCAAAATCCCGAGACATACAAGCCAAAATTCCATTGCCGCAGGCAAACTGGAATGAATTTTGGCTACGTTACTGTGAACGGAGTGAACAGTAACGTCTGAGAAATATAAGGCCTGTCACTGTTGTGTAAACGGTTGACAGATGGAATTTCCAATGATAATATAAATTCATTCGACATAAAAAATATTCAGTTGTAATTTTTTATATATAGATGTGTGAAAAAACAGTATAAAATACGACAACAGGAGGGAAAAAGATGGAGAACGAAACAGTTTCCAAAAATTTTATTGAGAATATCATTGATAAAGATTTAGCAGAGGGTGTTTATGACACCGTGCATACGCGTTTCCCGCCGGAACCGAATGGATATCTTCATATCGGTCATGCGAAATCTATTCTTTTAAACTATGGTCTTGCACAGGAATATAACGGCAAGTTCAACATGCGTTTTGATGATACAAACCCGACCAAAGAAAAGAGTGAGTTTGTAGAATCCATCAAGGCAGATATCAAATGGCTTGGTGCAGACTGGGAAGACAGACTGATTTTTTGCATCTGACTATTTCGGACAGATGTATGAAGCTGCTGTAAAGCTGATCCAGAAAGGCAAAGCCTATGTATGTGACCTGACAGCGGATCAGATCCGTGAATATCGTGGAACTCTTACAGAGCCGGGTAAAGAAAGTCCATACAGAAACAGAAGCGTAGAAGAGAACCTGCAGCTTTTTGAAGAGATGAAAGAAGGCAAATATGCAGACGGAGAGAAAGTGCTTCGTGCCAAGATCGATATGGCATCTCCAAACATGAATATGCGCGACCCGGTTATCTATCGTGTTGCTCATATGACTCACCACAGAACAGGTGATACATGGTGCATTTATCCAATGTATGATTTCGCCCATCCCATCGAGGATGCGATTGAGGGAATCACACATTCCATCTGTACTCTGGAGTTTGAGGATCACAGACCACTGTATGACTGGGTTGTAAAAGAATTGGAATACCCACAGCCGCCGAAGCAGATTGAGTTTGCAAAACTGTATCTGACAAATGTAGTTACAGGTAAACGTTATATCAAGAAATTGGTAGAGGAAGGCATCGTAGACGGATGGGATGATCCGCGTCTGGTTTCCATCGCAGCACTGCGCCGCCGTGGATTTACACCGGAATCCATCAAAATGTTTGTAGAACTCTGCGGTGTATCCAAAGCAAACAGCTCTGTTGACTATGCAATGCTTGAATACTGCATCCGTGAGGATCTGAAACTGAAACGTCCACGTCTGATGGCTGTTCTTGATCCGATCAAGCTTGTGATCGATAATTATCCGGAAGGCGAAGTAGAATATCTGGAAGCTCCGAACAATATGGAGAATGAAAAACTGGGAACCCGTAAAATACCGTTTGGCAGAGAACTCTATATTGAGAGAGAAGACTTCATGGTAGATCCGCCTAAGAAATATAAGAGAATGTTCCCGGGCACAGAGGTTCGTCTTATGAACGCATATTTTGTAACCTGTACAGGATATGAAGCTGATGAAGATGGAACTGTACGTGTTGTACACTGTACTTATGATCCTGCAACAAAGGGTGGCAATGCGCCGGATGGCAGAAAAGTAAAAGGAACCATTCACTGGGTAGAAGCAAGCCAGGCAGGAAAAGCAGAAGTACGTCTCTATGAGAATATTGTAGATGAGGAAAAAGGCGTATATAATAAAGAGGATGGTTCTCTGAACGTAAATCCGAACTCTCTGACAAAAGTTACTGCATATGTAGAACCAGCACTTATGGAAGCAAAAGGCTATGACAGTTTCCAGTTCGTAAGAACAGGATTTTTCTGTGCAGATATCCATGATTCTAAAGAGGGTGCACCGGTATTCAACCGTATCGTGTCTCTGAAGAGCTCATTTAAACTTCCGAAAGCATAATGAGACTGAGATAGTAATATAATCAGAATAAAAAGGGAATGTTGCTTTTACGATTGTATAATCGTGAAGTAACATTCCTTTTTGGTTACGTTACTGTGAACGGTAACGTTTATTCTTCAGATTCAGATGCAGCGTCCATAGTCTCTTCAAAAGTCTCAGGTTCATCGGCATCTTCTTCCTCTTCTGCATCTTTAATCTCAACTTCAGCAGCTTTATCGGAAGACTTCTCAGAATCATCTGTATCAGCAGCTTCTTCAGCTTCTTCGCTTTCGGTGTCATCTGTTGCAGACTGTTCGCCTGTATGTTCCCAAGACTGGAAATCTTCGGCAGGTTCCTGATCTTCCTTAGCAGTTTCCTTTTCATCAGTCAGATCGAAATCATCAAAGTCATCTTCAAAATCAAAATCCTCTTTACAGGATCCTTTTTTGGCAATAAGGGCAGCTACAGCACCGGCAGCAGCTGCTGTAAGGGCACCTATTGCAACATATCCCCAGTATTTATTAATTTTAGCCATGATAATCATAAACTCCTTTCTGATATTCTCCTATTTTTGACAGCGAGTCAGGATAAAAATATCTTTTACTCCTGACACCATTTTATTCAGCTATAGGTTATTGTTATTTTAATACTTTTCAGATAAAAAGAAAAGCGAAATTTTATGGAAAGAGTTAATGAAAGCAGTTGCATACCAAAAAGATACAAGGTATACTATGACAGGAAAGAAGAGGTTATTATGAGAAAAATTATTTTGGCATCTGCTTCACCCAGACGAAAAGAACTGTTGGAACGGGCTGGCGTGGATTTTGAAGTGCTGCCTGCATCAGGTGATGAGAATCGTATCTCAGACAATCCGGGAGAGGCAGTAAAACAGCTGGCTTCGGATAAAGCAGCTTCTGTTATCCGCACTATGAAAGATAGTGCCGACGGAACAATTGTGATCGGATCTGACACAGTGGTAGTGTTTGAGAATGTGATCCTTGGCAAACCTTATGATACAGAGGATGCAGTGAATACATTAAAGAAACTTCAGGCAAATACTCATCAGGTATATACCGGCGTTTCTGTATGGGAAAAGAAAGAAAAAGTCTGGACAGAACATACTTTTTATGAAAGTACAGATGTGACTTTTTATCCGGTTTCAGATGAGGAGATCAGAGAGTATGTTGCTACAGGAGAGCCTATGGATAAGGCTGGAAGCTATGGCATCCAGGGACTTTTCGGAATTTATGTAAAGGGGATCAGCGGAGATTACAATAATGTGGTAGGACTCCCGGTTGCCAGATTATTTTATGAAATGAAGAAATCAGGAATTAACTTAAGAGGATGACAAAAGATGATTAAAGCATGTATATTTGATTTGGATGGAACACTGGCTGATACGCTGGATTCCATGGCTTATGTGACTAATATTATTATGGAAAAATTCGGGTTGAAAACACTTCCGGTGGATAATTTCAGATATTACAGCGGAGAAGGGGCAAATATGCTGATCCGCCGCGCACTTAAGGATGCGGGGGATCCGGAACTTGCGCATTATGATGAGGGACAGAAGCTTTACCGGGAAATGTTTGAAGCAGATCCGATGTATAAAGTAGTTCCCTATAAGGGCATACCGGAAACCTTAAAGAAATTGAAGGAACATGGAATGAAGCTGGCAGTTTGTTCAAATAAACCTCATCCTGCAGCTGTGAAAGTAATTGCGCAGCTTTTTGACGGGGAATTTGATATGGTAGTCGGTCAGAGTGAAGCAATCCGCAGGAAACCGGCACCTGATGGTCCGCTTATGGTTGCGGAAAAAATTTGGTGTAAAACCGGAAGAATGCATGTATGTGGGAGATACAAGTACAGATATGAAGACCGGTAAAGCAGCAGGAATGTATACAGTAGGTGCGCTATGGGGCTTTCGTGACCGAAAAGAACTGAATGAGAATGGAGCAGATCTTGTCGCTGAGAAACCGACAGATCTGGTAAAGATTTGCGAGGAACATGGAAATGATTAAGTTGGTTGCAAGTGATCTGGATGGGACGTTACTTTTACATAAGGCACAGTCTCTGCCTGAAGAAATTTTTTTCGCTGATCAGGCAGTTAGAGGAACTGGGGATTATGTTTGTAGCAGCCAGTGGAAGGCAATATCCGAATATGACAAAGCTGTTTGCACCTGTTGCTTCAGAGATTTCCTATATTTCGGAGAATGGTGCACTGGCAGTGGATCATGGAGAGGTACTGTATCAGGATTCTTTTGACAGAAAGCTGGCAGGGGAGATTATTTCTGCAATCCTGGAAAAGAAGGATGCCGAGTTTACCTGTTCTGCAAAGGATTACCACTACCTGATGCCGAAGACAAAGAGATTTCATGACCATATGTTATATGAAGTAAAAAATGAATGCAGATTTGTAAACAGCATGGAAGAGATGACGGCTCCTATCATGAAGCTGGCTGTGTTTGAACCGGCCGGCCTTACAGAAGAATCTGTGAAATACTGGATGGACAGATTTGGAAAAGAATGTGTTGTTGTCACTTCGGGAAATGAGTGGATTGATTTTATTCCTTTTGGAACAAACAAGGCAAAAGGAATTAGAGAATATCAGAAAAGATATCATATTTCGCCGGAAGAATGTATTGCGTTCGGAGACGAATATAATGATATAGAGATGCTTAAAGCGGTAAAATATGGCTTTGCCATGGAGCATTCCAAGGAGGGGGTACGGGCAGCTACGTCCTATATGACGAAACAGGTTGAACCGGTCCTTGAGAAGCTGATCAGGGCAAAGGGAAAGATTGAGGAGGTTATTTAAATTGTTTACAGAAGAATGTATTAATACGTTTCTTGAAAATCAGGAGCAGCTTTTTCCACAGGCGGTAGCAGAATCATATGAAGCAGCGGAAGCATTCCTTGAGGATTGCATGGCGCAGGTTGTGGATTCTATTGAAGAAGTGAGAGAATATCTGGAAGAGTCAGGCGCTGATGTGGAAGGAATGTCAGATGAAGAACTGGAAGATGCAAGTGAAGTATTTGCTCTGCCGGATGGAAAATATCTGATAGTAGAAGGATAAAAACTGTTCGGTCAAATTATGAATATCACGTGATATATCGGAGAAATAACTGTAAAACACAGTTCGGTCCCTGAATATTGGAGAAAATTGAACTCTGATACTCAGGGGCTGAAGTTGTTTTAAGGGAGAAAATACAGATTACATTTCCGGAAAATGTGATGCTATAATGCTTTTATACAGAGAAAAAACGATGTTGTGGTCTGTGATGGGAATGAAAAGGGCAGACAGACACAGAAGCATCACAGAACTGTAATTATTCAGTACCTTCAGAGTGGCTGCTGAATAATTACAAATCTTATTATAAATGAAAAGGAGGACTACAGATGGAGAGAAAGAGATTTCTTGCAGTTGTAATGACTGTGATGATGGTTATTTCAATGATTCCATCCATGGTTTTTGCGGCAGCTTCGTCAGGAGAATTGGGCGGTAAGCTTAAGATTAAGGGACTTGCAGCTGTAGGCGTAGTGTTGAGTGCAGATTATGCAAAGGTTACACCGGAAGAGGTTACGGATGAAGATTTCACTTTTTCCTGGTCAAGACAGACCGGGGAGAAGGAGTTAACACAGGTAGGTACTGAGAAGACCTATACGATCACTCAGGATGATCTGGGATGCAGACTGGTGCTTGATCTGACCCCTGTAGATGGAAGCGGACTGACAGGTACTCTTACTGCAAAGACGTTAGAGGTAGCTGCAACTGAAGAAGAGGCGAAAGCAGTGGAACAGGAAGCAGAGGATACACAGCAGACAGAAACGGCAGATGGAACAGAGAATGCACAGCTGGAAGAAACGGCAGATGGAACAGAGGATGCACAGCTGGAAGAAACAGCAGATAATGCAGAAGGCAGTCAGGATTCTGAAAATCAGGATGTAGATAGAACAGAAGATGTACAGCAGAATGCAGGGAATGAACAGGAAGATGGATCTCAGAACACAAAAGGTCAGCCGGAGGAAACAACAGAAGGTACTGATGATTCCCAGATGAAAATTTATACAGAAGATCAGCTGCAGGTGGATGAGAACGGAAATGTGCAGACAGATGGATCAGAGAAAGATGGACAGGCAGCAGGTGAAGATGATAAAGATAAAAAGACTTACGAAGCGACTGTCACTGTAGAGGACAGCGAAGATCAGATCTGTGATTTTGGAACAGTAAAGGGTGATCTTGAGGATGTGGAAGCACAGTATGTGCAGATTACGAACACCGGAAATGAGAGCTTGAATTTTCAGGAGATCAGTCCGGAACATTTTATGGCTCAGGATATTATAGAACCGCTGAGTGCAGGTGAATCTGTAAGCGTATGGATACAGCCGAGGGAAGGGCTGGAACCGGGTGAATATGATGATATGATCACATACCGGACGGAAGAAGGTATTGAGGTTTCTTTTGAAGCGAAGATTGCAGTTGAAGGTGAGGATGATTCATCAGATGACGAAGATCTGAAGCCTTCGGATGAGCCTTCTGCAGAACCGACAGAGACGCCGGATGACAGCGAGGCTCCATCGGCAGGTGACAATGCAGATGCATCTCTTGAGGCACAGTCTCTTGAGGTAAATACAGGAAGTCTTAATTTCAGCGATATCGAAGAAAATTATACACAGGCCAATGAGACACTGTCTGTAACCGTAATAAATACAGGGGACGGAATTGTCACTTTAAAGATACCGAAATCAGATTATTTTGAGGTGATGAACGAAGATGGAAGTGAAGCTGTATCAGGAATACAGATTGCAAAAGGTGATTCTCTTATGTTCATGGTACAGCCAAAAACCGGTCTGACGAAGGGTGATTACAGTGATACCCTGATATTTGAAAGTGAAGAGGATTCGGAAGTAGCAGCGCAGGTAACTGCGGAAGTATCTGTAAAAGAGGCAGAACAGGAACAGATCACAGCAGTTCAGGCAGATCCGGAATCTTTCAGTTATGATGATCTGAAGGAAGGTTATGATACTCCTGAAGCGACGACCATTACACTTACCAATACAGGAAATACAACTGTTTCGCTGATGCAGCCATATGCAGAGTATTTTGATATTGGGGAACTTTCGGCATCAGTGCTGGAGCCGGGAGATTCTGCTGCATTTACAGCAGTACCGGTGACCGGTCTGAAAGTCGGCAATTATCTGGACAGTATTCAGATAGCCCAGACCAGTTCGGAAGGACAGGAAGATGTATTAACAACGATCAAAGCTTCTGCGACTGTTTCGGAAGTGAAAAAGATTTATAAATTATCCGTAACACCGGAAGAACTGAATTTTGGAAAAGCAAAAGAAGGATATAGTGAGGCACCGGAAGCGCAGAAAGTTACAGTGACGAATGAGGGGAATACAAATGTAACTTTAAATGCACCGTCAGGTAAAAACTTTAAAATCGGGAAACTTTCAGCCACAGAGCTTGCACCGGGGGAGAGCTGTACATTTAAAATCCGCCCGAAGGCGGGTTTAAAGGCCGGCTCCTATACAGAGTCAGTTGTGATTGATAATGAACAGCAGATCAGTGCAGAAGTGAAAGTTCAGTTTACGGTTAAAGCTACCCGCAAGGCGAAAATTGCAGATCCGGCAGATAATAAGATTACAGGAATCAGTTCAGATGGATACACAACACAGTCAAAGATTACATTTACAGCAGTCGGAGCGGGTATGGACAATGAAAGTCCGGGAAAGGGAGATGTCCGCTATGTACCGTATAACTGGAAAGTGATCAATACAAATAGCTGGAGCAGTGCACCTTATACTGCTGCATTTGGAATTACGAAAGCTGGAACCTACACATTGACAGTTACATTTGACCGTCAGAAGTATAATGGAAGTGAATGGGAGAATACAGGGGAGCAGGATACTAAACAGGTGAATTTCAGTATTACACAGGCACAGACTGTAACTGCAACTCCGACTCCGCAGCCGAATGGAGCAAGTGCGAAAACAGCGGTAAAGACAGGAGATACGACTAATATCACACCGTTTGTGATTATTCTGGCGATTGCAGCAGGATGTATTGTGGGAGTTGTGGTATACAAAAGACGAAAGAAATAAGAGTTATCTGAAGAAAAAATACAGGGGAATATGTAAAATATAAAATTATTAGCACTCATTTTTAGTGAGTGCTAATTTTTTCTTGACTTTTGGAATAAATGGTATTACTATATCTTTCAGAGAAGCAACTTACAGGAGTCAAAAGCTATTTCAAAGGATAAACAGGAGAGGATAGTTTTGGCTCCGGAGGCAGAGCAGATAAGAATGCAGTATATTGACAGATAAAGTTGCGGCAAATGATTAAAAACAAAAAGGAGTGTGGACAGCATGGCTGTAAAACATGGAAATTTATCAATTAACAGTGAAAATATTTTCCCAATCATCAAGAAATGGTTATATTCCGATCATGATATTTTTGTAAGAGAGCTGGTCTCCAACGGATGCGATGCGATTACTAAACTGAAAAAACTGGAAGTAATGGGAGAATATACTTTTCCGGAAGGATACAAACCGGAGATTCAGGTAATTGTTAATCCCGATGAGAAAACTCTGAAATTCATCGATAATGGTATTGGCATGACTGCTGATGAAGTAGAGAAATACATTACCCAGATTGCTTTTTCAGGTGCAACTCAGTTTCTTGAGAAATATAAAGACAAAACTACAGATGATCAGATGATCGGTCATTTTGGACTTGGATTTTATTCTGCATTTATGGTGGCGGATGAAGTGCATATTGATACACTTTCCTATACAGAAGGTGCACAGCCTGTACACTGGTCCTGCGATGGCGGAACAGAATATGATATCCAGGAAGGTAACAAGAATACGATTGGTACAGAAATCACCCTGTTCCTGAATGAAGACTGCTTGGAATTTGCAAATGAGTACCGTATGCGTGAGATTCTTGAGAAATACTGTTCCTTCATGCCGGTTCATATTTACCTTTCCAAAGCAAATGCACCTCAGGAATATGAGACAATTGATGAATCTGAGTTAAGAGACGATGATGTAGTTGTTGAACATATTCATGAGGAAGCAAAGACAGAAGAAAAAGAAAATGATAAAGGTGAAAAGGAAGTTGTTGAAATTTCTCCTGCAAAGGATAAAGTAAAGATCAATAAACGTCCGGTTTCTATCAGTGATATTAATCCGCTCTGGATGAAGCATCCAAATGAATGTACAGATGATGAATACAAGGAATTTTACCGCAAGGTATTTATGGATTATAAGGAACCGTTATTCTGGATACATCTGAATATGGATTATCCGTTTAATTTAAAAGGTATTCTGTACTTCCCGAAGATCAATACAGAGTATGATTCCATTGAAGGAACGATCAAACTTTATAACAATCAGGTATTTATCGCAGATAATATCAAGGAAGTAATTCCTGAATTCCTGCTTCTTCTGAAAGGTGTGATCGATTGTCCGGATCTTCCATTGAACGTGTCACGAAGCGCATTGCAGAATGATGGATTTGTACAGAAGATTTCTGAATACATTTCCAAAAAATGTGGCAGATAAGCTTACCGGAATGTGCAAGACTGACAGAGAATCTTATGAGAAATACTGGGATGATATTAGTCCGTTTATTAAATATGGCTGTATTAAAGATGCTAAGTTTGCAGAGAAAATGGGAGATTATGTACTCTTTAAGAATCTTGATGGCAAATATCTCACATTAAAGGACTGCATTGAAGAGAATAAAAAAGAAACAGAAGAAACTGAAGCTCAGACAGAAGAAAAGAAAGAAGATGCAGCAGAGTCTGAAAACAAAGACAATGCGGAAGCGAAAGAACCTGAGAAGACAGTAAATTTTTTATGTAACTGATGAAGTTCAGCAGAGTCAGTATATCAATATGTTTAAGGAAGCAGGAAAAGATGCCGTTATCCTGAAGCATAATATTGACAGTGCATTTATTTCCAGTCTTGAGCAGAAACATCAGGAAGTACAGTTTAAGCGTATTGATGCGGATCTGACCGAAGAAATGAAGGGTGAGGGTACTGCCGATGAAGAAACTGTCAAAGCACTGACAGAACTTTTCCGTAAGAGCCTTAATAAAGATAAACTGGAAGTACATGTTGAGAATCTGAAAAATGAAAATGTATCAGCAATGATGACTCTTTCCGAAGAGAGCCGCCGTATGCAGGATATGATGAAGATGTATAATATGTATGGAATGGATCCGAATATGTTTGGCGGACAGGAAACACTGGTTCTGAATGCGAATCATCCATTGGTTAAATATCTGGCAGAGAATCAGGAATCTGACAAGGCTCCGCTTATCTGTGAACAGTTGTATGACCTTGCGATGATGAGCCATAAACAGCTTTCACCGGACGAAATGACCAGATTTGTTCAGAGAAGCAATGAAATTTTGTTGATGATTGCAAAATAAAATAGAAAGCAGGCAATTTGCCGGCAGATCAATGAGAGGACAGATACGCCTGTCAGAATAGCAGAATATCAAATAAGGAGCAGAGAATAACTTTTGCTCCTTATTTTTGTGGAAAACAATTACATTGGTATTGACAAATGTCTTATGAATTCCTATTATTAAGTTGCCGATATTTTAATGAATATGCCGAATCCGCAGAAAATATAACGGGTTACAGAGAATAGTGACTGCAATGGTGCTTCCGGGCAGCCAATATCGTGACTTTCATTTACTTATAGAGAAATGTGTGTAAATAAATGAGATATCCAAATCTGTAAAAACACAGATTATGGAAGTTACAGGAGGAACGATGTATGAGTGCAGTTTATGGAGTTATTAGAAAATTGGGTGCAACATCAAAGTATAAAGGATATTATTATGTTGTGGATGCAGTAGAAATGGCACAGAAAATTTATGAGCGACCGGTAAAAGTCACCAAAGATATTTATCCGGTCATTGCAAGAAAATATAAATCAACGCCGTCTAATGTAGAACACAACATAAGAACACTGGTAAACTTATGTTGGATGAATCATAAGGATACACTGGAAGAAATGGCAGGGTGTACAATGGCAGATAAACCGACGAACAGTGAGTTTATAGATATTCTGGTCTATTATCTGCGTTATTCGGATAAAGACTGATAACAGAATCTACTCATAATTTCTCACAGGGAATGTGATGACTGGAGAGAAAAACAGTCATGGAATCATCCCAGAGATGTTCCAGACGTTTATCCGGACTGAATGAAGTATAAGAAACACCTGTTGTACATAAAAGGGACTGGTTCTTGTACCGGATATTCAGATAAAAGCTTTGCACAGGAATATCTGCAATATGCTGTTCATTTTTTAACAACGACTGTGTCTGATCATGAGAAAGTTCAAATACAATCCTGAAATTCAAAGGTGTGCGTCTGCCGCGTATGATAGAAAAACAATAAGGTTTTACATCATGCCAGAGGGAATATTCTGTGGAATTCTCCTCAAAAGCAGCCTTTGTGTCAGTATCAAAGAAATCGTAATGAAGTTTTCCGTTTATGGTAAAAGTGTTGAAGGTTGTCACAGATGCCTCGACAAGAGAAAAACGGTCAAATACCTCACCGATCAGGAGTTTATTCATAAAATCTTTTACATCAGTAATTTTTAAAGCAAGCATACAACACCTCTCTGATAACATGATTTATAGCTGTTCAGAATTCAAAAAAAGACTTCTGGATTGCTGCATATTTCTGAACATATTTTGTGGATCAGGCAGCGCTTCCTGCACTTTGCGGGAAGCGTCTTTTTATTATAAAGCACTTTTGAAAAAAAAGAACAGTGTTTTTATTAAAAAGTCTTTTCAAACGTAAAGCGGTGTGATAAGATATATCTGGTATTGAATACTACATATAATGGAAAAGAGGACGATATAATTGAGATATAAGATTATCATAGATAGTTGTGGAGAACTTTTGGACGAATGGAAGAAAGATGAATGTTTTGAATCCATTCCACTGACTCTGATGGTAGGAGCTGAACAGATCATAGATGATGAAACATTTGATCAGGCAGAGTTTATTGATAAAGTGGCAGCCTGCCCGGAATGTCCGAAATCAGCCTGCCCGTCACCTGAGAGATATATGAGAGCATATGACTGCGAGGCTGAGCATATTTATGCAGTGACTTTGTCTTCTGAGCTGAGTGGTTCCTATAACAGTGCGTTACTTGGCAGAGATCTTATTATGGAAGACCATCCGGATAAAAAATTACATGTGTTTAATTCACGTTCCGCATCCATCGGGGAAAGCCTGATCGGAATGAAGATACAGGAATGCGAAGAAGCAGGGATGAGTTTTGAAGAAGTTGTTTCAACTGTGGAACATTATATTGAAGGACAGCATACATTTTTTATACTTGAGAATCTTGATACTTTGAGAAAGAACGGCCGTCTGAGCAAAGTGAAAGCGTTAGTGGCCAGTGCATTGAAAATCAAACCGGTCATGGGTTCTACGGATGATGGAAATATCTGCCAGCTGGATCAGGCAAGAGGCATGAATCGTGCTCTGATCAAGCTTGTAGAGCAGGTGATCGAGAAAACCCCGGACAGTGCAGAGAAGGTTCTTGCCATCAGTCACTGCAATTGTCCGGCAAGAGCACAGGTGCTCAAAGAGGCTTTTGAAGAGAGAATGAAACTTGCAAAGATCGTAGTCCTTGATACAGCGGGTGTAAGTTCTATGTATGCAAATGACGGCGGAGTGATCGTTGCAGTATAAACTAATTGTTTCCTTTTGCAGTAAAGTGTGCTATAATCAAAAAATACGAAATATTGATGCAAAGGAGATCTATCATGAGCCAGAAGAAAGTCGATGCTTATAAGGCCAGAAAAGGACTGCATAACAAAACAGACAGAAAAGAAAAAGTACTTTTTGGACTGGAAATGTTTGCCTGGGCATTCATTTGTGTTGTGATTGTTGCATGGATTGGTTATTCTGCATATGTAAAAGTGACAGGAGCCAAAGAGAATGTGGTTCAGAATACAGTAATGGATACTACTGCACTTGACAATTACATTTCGAATCTGTCAACAGATGCATCCGATGGTACAGACAGCACTGATGCAGATACAGCGGAGGAAGAAGATACAACAGCTTCCACTGATACAGACAGTGAAGATGCTGATGCAGCAGACACAACCGCAGATGATTCTGAAACGGAAACCGCAGATAAATCTGAAGAAGCAGATGATACAAATGTAGCAGACGATAAAGCTGCAGAAACAGCAGATTCAACAACGGATACAGACAGCGCAGATGCCAAATAGAAATTGAATCTCTGATGGATTCACAGAAGAAAAGCAAATCAAAAAATCCCGGATACGCGGGATTTTTTTGAGGTTTAATCCGTATAGAAAAGTGCGGAATTCAATCCTCTCGCGTTAACAAAAATTATAAATTATAATTTTGTAACGTTTTGCAGCCTGCATACCACGAGCACCTTCTGTTAAGTCGTATGTTACAGCCTGTCCTTCTTCAAGGGATTTGAATCCTTCACCATTGATAGCGGAGAAATGTACAAATACGTCTGCACCGTCTTCACCAGTGATAAATCCGTAACCTTTTTCTGCGTTGAACCATTTTACAGTTCCCTTGTTCATGTTGTTACCTCCATAAAAATCAAAAAATTATATAGTTTCTGGCAAATAAAAAATCACCAGATTTTACAGATTATATACTGTTATATAATCTCTAAAAACCAGTGACTATACATTAAATAATCCAGATATGAACTGATTATATCTCCCGCATTTTGAATTGTCAAGCAAAAAGACTGCACATCAGTAAAAAAAGGCTTTATAAAAGAAGAAGTTTCGTGTATTATGTATATCAGAAAGTTATTGTCAAACGACAACGAAGGGAGAGAATTGCATGGGTATTCTGATTCAGGGAGGACGTATCGTAGATGCGGCTACTGATACTGATAAGAAAGGCGATATTTATCTGGAAGATGGCGTGATCACCGAGATCGGTGAGAAACTTAAAATAAAAGATAAAAGCGACAGAGTAATAGATGCGAAGGGATGTCTGGTAATGCCGGGACTGATCGATCTTCACGTTCATTTCAGAGATCCGGGACAGACACAGAAAGAGGATATAGAGACAGGTTCCCGGGCTGCTGCAAGAGGTGGTGTGACAACGGTTGTTGCAATGCCGAATACAACACCGGTAATTGACAGTCCGGATCGTGTAAATTATGTGCATAATAAGGCAAAACAGCTTGCCGGCATTCATGTGCTCCAGGCAGGTGCCATTACGCAGGGGGAGAAGGGACAGGAACTTTCTGATATCGAAGGAATGGTAAAAGCGGGAATCCCGGCATTATCTGAAGACGGCAAATCTGTTATGAATACCAGGCTTTGCAAAGAAGCTATGGAAGTGGCAGAGAAATTCAATGTTCCGATTTTTGCTCACTGTGAGGATATTGATCTGCGCGGTGATGGATGTATGAATGAGGATGAGAATGCGCGGAGACTTGGTCTGCCAGGTATCTGCAATGCAGTTGAGGATGTGATCGCAGCGAGAGATATTCTTCTTGCCAGAGAGACAGGGGCAAGACTGCATCTGTGCCATTGTTCCACAGAAGGTGTTGCGAAGATGATGGAGATTGTGAAGGAAGAGGGATTGGACAATATCACAGCAGAGGTTTGCCCGCATCATTTTATCCTCACTTCCGATGATATTAAATGTGATGATCCAAACTATAAGATGAACCCTCCTCTTCGTACGAAGAAAGATGTAGATGCACTGATCCGAGGACTGAAGGATGGTTCCTTTAAAGTGATCAGTACAGATCATGCACCTCATGCAGTGCCGGAGAAGACAGGCTCTATCCGGAATGCGGCTTTTGGCATTGTGGGAATTGAGACAAGCTTTGCATTGTCTTATACTGCACTTGTAGAAACTGGAATTCTTACAATCTCACAGCTTATTGAGAAAATGAGCTGGAACCCGGCACAGATTCTGGGAAGTGACAGAGGTACACTTCAGAAGGGACATCCGGCAGACATTGTCATTGCAGACATTGATCACGAATATAAAATAGATAAAAATGAATTTGCTTCCAAAGGACGCAACACACCATTTGACGGATGGAAAGTAAAGGGAAAAATTCTCTATACAATCTGTGATGGAAAAGTTGTATACCAGAATGCATAAAAATACCATATCAATATTCAGGAGGAAAGACTCATGATCAACAAACTTATTGAAAACATTGAAAAAAACAAACGCTCCTATCGTAGTAGGACTGGATCCGATGCTCAACTATATCCCGCAGCATATTCAGAAGAAAGCTTTTTCTGAACTGGGGGAAACATTAGAGGGAGCAGCAGAAGCTATCTGGCAGTATAATAAAGGAATCGTTGATGCGATCAGCGATCTGATCCCTGCAGTGAAACCACAGATCGCAATGTATGAGCAGTTTGGTATTCCGGGCTTAATGGCATATAAGAACACCATTGATTATTGCAAAGAAAAAGGTCTGGTAGTTATTGGAGATATCAAACGAGGTGACATTGGTTCCACATCTGCTGCATATGCAGTCGGACATCTGGGTAAAGTTCAGGTGGGAAGTAACAGGATCGCAGGTTTTGACGAAGATTTTGCGACAATCAATCCATATATGGGATCTGACAGTGTCAACCCGTTTATCGATGTATGTAAAGAAGAGAACAAAGGGCTTTTTGTACTCGTAAAAACATCCAATCCGTCCAGCGGAGAGTTTCAGGACAGAATCATTGACGGACGTCCGCTTTATGAGTGGGTTGGAGAGAAGGTTGCCCAGTGGGGAGAATCACATATGGGAAATGAATACAGCTATGTAGGTGCTGTAGTAGGTGCAACCTATCCGGAAATGGGAAAAACTCTCCGTAAGATCATGCCGAAAACCTTCATCCTGGTACCGGGATATGGTGCACAGGGCGGAAAAGGTGCCGATCTTGTTCATTTCTTTAATGAAGACGGACTTGGTGCGATCGTCAACTCTTCCAGAGGAATCATTGCAGCTTACAAACAGGAAAAATATGCTTCCTTTGGTGAATTAAATTATGCAGATGCATCCCGCCAGGCGGTAAAAGATATGATCGAAGACATCAGTACTGCTTTAAACAATCGCTAGGAGGCATGAAATGAGCGAAAAGACAAGAGAAATCTGCACTGTTGTAAGTCAGGAGAGCATTGGTGCAGGCATTTACAGTATGTGGATCCAGACTGACAGAATCGCAGCAGATGCGAAACCAGGACAGTTTGTATCTCTTTATACAAATGATAAATCCAAAATTCTTCCCAGACCGATCAGTCTTTGTGAGATTGACAAAGAAAATGGCCGTCTTCATCTGGTTTACAGAGTGACCGGACAGGGAACCGGAACCGATGAATTTTCACAGATGAAAGCCGGAGATACCATTCCGGTACTGGGACCTCTGGGAAATGGTTTTCCTGTAGAGAAGGCTGAGGGGAAAAAAGTTTTCCTTATGGGTGGTGGAATCGGTGTTCCTCCGATCCTGGAACTTGCAAAAGCAGAATGAAATGTGAGAAAAAAACAGATCATTGCAGGATACAGGGACTGTCATACGTTCCTCAGAGAGGAATTTGAGGCGGCGGGAACACTTTATATTGCCACAGAGGATGGCAGTGTGGGAACAAAAGGCAATGTTATGGATGCTATCAGAGAGAATGCTCTGGAAGCGGACGTGATCTATGCCTGCGGACCAACTCCGATGCTTCGTGCAATCAAGAAATATGCCGAAGAAAATGGGATTGAATGTTATATTTCCCTGGAGGAACGTATGGCATGCGGAATCGGTGCCTGCCTTGCCTGTGTGTGCAAATCCAGAGAAAAAGATGCACATAGCAATGTGAATAATAAGAGAATCTGCAAGGATGGCCCGGTATTTCTTTCTACGGAGGTGGAAATCTGATGGATATGAGTGTAAATATTGCCGGCGTAGAGTGGAAAAATCCGGTAACAGTGGCATCCGGAACCTTTGGTTCAGGAGCAGAATTTGCTGATTATGTAGATATTAATAAGCTGGGAGCAGTGACAACCAAGGGCGTAGCCAATGTCCCGTGGGTCGGAAATCCGACTCCGCGTGTGGCTGAAGTTTACGGAGGCATGATGAATGCGATTGGTCTGCAGAATCCTGGTATCGATCTTTTCTGTGAGAGGGATATTCCTTTTTTGAAACAGTATGATACAAAGATCATTGTAAATGTATGCGGTCATGCGCCGGAAGAATATCTGGCAGTGGTGGAACGTTTGGCAGATCAGCCAATTGATATGATGGAGATTAATATTTCCTGCCCGAATGTAAACGCAGGATTCCTTGCATTTGGTCAGGATGCACATCATGTAGAGGAACTTACCGCTCAGATCAAAAAGATTGCAAAACAGCCTGTGATCATGAAGTTAACACCGAATGTCACAGATATCACAGAGATTGCAAAAGGTGCGGAAGCAGGCGGTGCAGATGCGGTATCCCTGATCAATACACTGACAGGAATGAAGATTGATATCAACAGGAAGACTTTTGCGCTTGCAAATAAAACCGGTGGTGTTTCCGGACCGATCGTGAAACCGATTGCTGTCCGTATGGTTTATCAGGTTGCACAGGCAGTCAATATCCCGATCATCGGAATGGGCGGAATTTCCTGCGCAGAGGATGCAATTGAGTTTATTCTTGCAGGAGCCAGCGCGGTATCTGTGGGTACGGCAAATTTCCACAATCCGGCAGTGACACTGGAAGTGATCGATGGAATTGAAGCGTACATGAAGAAGAATGGATTCAATTCCGTAAAAGAGATGGTTGGTATTGTAAAATAAAACAGATACAGGAGGCATAACATAAGATGGAACAGTATAAACAGGAATTTATTGAATTTATGGTAGACAGTGAAGTTCTGAAATTCGGAGAATTCACCCTTAAAAGCGGAAGAAAGTCCCCGTTTTTTATGAATGCAGGCGGATATGTGACAGGTTCTCAGTTAAAGAAACTGGGTGAGTACTACGCACATGCCATTCATGATAAATATGGCGATGATTTCGATGTGCTTTTCGGACCTGCATATAAGGGAATCCCGTTAAGTGTTGTAACTGCAATTGCATTCAGCGAATTATATGGAAAAGAAATCCGCTACTGTTCAGACCGTAAGGAAGAAAAAGACCATGGTGCAGATAAGGGAAGCTTCCTCGGAAGTAAATTAAAAGACGGCGATCGTGTAGTGATGATCGAAGATGTAACAACATCCGGTAAATCCATGGAAGAGACAGTACCGAAGGTAAAAGGTGCGGCTGATGTGGAAATCGTCGGTCTTATGGTTTCTCTGGACCGCATGGAAGTCGGAAAAGGCGGCGTGAAGTGTGCCCTTGACGAAGTCCATGACCTTTATGGGTTTGAAACAAATGCGATTGTTACAATGAAAGAGGTCATTGAACATCTTTATAATAAAGAATATAAAGGAAAAGTAATCATTGACGATACATTGAAAGCCGCAATCGACGCATATTATGAGCAGTACGGTGCAAAATAAGCAAATACAGGTAACAGCGATTTATAAATAAGATATCATGATCTGCGAAAGCAGATCATGATACTGATGAGGACGATTATGAACGGAAAAAATTTATAAAACCATGTCTTCCACAGGAGCCTGCAGTCTGACAGTCGGGATCATTGTACTGGCAACGGGAATCGTAACAGGGATCATGATGATCGTAAACGGTGCAAGACTGCTGAAAAAGAAATCAGAGATATTGATATAAAAGGCTTCAGAAACAGGAGAAAACATTGAAAAAAGAAACGAAGCATATCATACGGACACTGGGAACCATTTTGTTTATCCTGTATGTTCTGGCACTGATTTATTTTCTGTTCTTTTCAGAAGAATACGGAAGAGCAGCAATGAAAGAAAGACAGTACAGATATAATCTGATACCGTTTGTTGAGATAAGGCGTTTCTGGGTATACAGAAAACAGCTTGGACTTATGGCGGTAGTTACAAATCTTTTTGGAAATGTAATTGGTTTTCTTCCATTTGGATTTATACTGCCGGTTATTCTGGACAAAATGAGAAGCGGATGGCTGATCGTACTGGCAGGATTTGGGCTTAGTGTTACGGTAGAGGTCATCCAGCTTATTACAAAGGTTGGGTGCTTTGACGTAGATGATATGATATTGAATACAGCAGGGGCGGCTCTTGGATATCTGCTTTTTTTTATCTGCGATCACCTGAGGAGAAAAATTTATGGCAAAAAGATATAGATATGCGTTTGCAAAGAAAAGAGAGGCACAGCAGGGAAAACTGTCAGCAGTGCTGGCGGCTGTTTCACTGGTTTTATTTGTGACTGCAGTTTTGCTGGCAATTTTTTTTGCAGGGACAATACGGATATATTGTAGGCGGGATCAGTCTTTGCGCAATGCTTCTGTCTGTATATGGATTTGCGATGGGACTGAAAAGCTTTTCAGAAGAAAACCGGACACACAAAGCAGGTATGATCGGCTCTATTGCAAACGGAATCATAATGATCGGATGGCTGGGAATCTTTCTGATGGGAATTTCCGGCTGATTAACAGGGAAGTCTGATAGAAAAAGGAGAAATATAGTTTGGACGAATGGGTTATGGAACGGTATGAACTGGCGAAAGAAAGAATCGCTCAGATACCGGACGAGAAAATGGTGGAAGAACCGTACTGCGAATTTTTTTACAAAAGAAGCAATGTTTTTTACAGCAGGTGATTCATGTGATGGACCATGGAATTGCGGGGAAAAATCTTGAAGAACTTCAGGAACAGAATCATGAATTATATCAGGATATTCTGCCCGAAAATTATGAAAATTCTTATGGAAATCCTGCATATGCACAGAAAATGCTGGGAGAATACGGAAAAGTATTTACCTTTCTTTATACAGAACTTCATGGCACGATTGCTTATGCGTTTGGAAAAAAAAGCATGGGATCTTACGGTTGTACTTGAATTGTTTCTGGAAATCTATTCTGCATTTACGCAGGAAGAAATTCCTGCTGAGAAACAGGTGAAAGAAATTCTCGTTTCCTATGTGAATGACTACTGCCAGGATATGGTGGAAAATCGGATCAGAGAGGCGATTGATCCTGAGAATAATTTTGTGGTTGAAATGATCATGGATTCTGATCTGAGCGATCTGAGTTATCTGTATCAGTCCGGCGAATATGTATCGGAAAATGAACTGAAAACAGCAGAATTTATGAATTCACTTTCCCAGAGGGAAATTGATGAGATGGCACGTACTTATACAGAAGGCTATCGGATGGGATTTATCACAGGAAGAAAAGATATTACAAAGAAGAAAACGGTTAATATACGTTATCATCTTGGCTTTGAGCGTATGGTAAAAGCGGCTGTTCTTCAGTTCCGGGAGATGGGGCTGCAGACGGTTATTTACCGCCATGCACTTCATGCGGTGAACAGACGGAATCAGTTCAGAAATGGATTTACAGGAGGAATTGCAAATCCGCAGTTTGATTATGACCACAGACAGGACAGTGCGCTGTTTCTGGATCCGGATTTTGTAAAGCGTAAACTTCGTGCCATGCAGACTTCTTATGATGAATATGCAGATCTGGCAGATGTACATGGCGGACCGGCTGTGATCGAGACATTTGGAGAGAAACCGTTTTCACCGGTAAGTAAACCGGAAAGCTGGGCGTTTACAGAAGCACAGCAGAAGCTTCAGCTGGAACTGGACAATGAATCCGGTCAGATCACAAATCGTTATATCAAAGGTGAGGAAAGAAGTTTTACGATCATTGCTTATCCGATACCTGAGATCGGGGAGGATTTTCCGGAAATTTTCCGCGAGATCGTAAAGATCAATACATTGGATTATAAGAAATATCAGAAGATCCAGCAGACGATCATAGATACTCTTGATACCTGTGAATGGGTGGAAATCAAGGGAAAGGGAGAGAATGAGACAGATCTGCTCATTCATCTTCATACATTAACAGATGCGAAAACACAGACAAATTTTGAGAACTGTGTGGCAGATGTAAATATTCCTCTGGGTGAAGTATTTACTTCACCGGTACTTGCAGGAACAGGCGGAATGCTTCATGTTTCAAAAGTATATCTTAACGGACTGCAGTTTTGTGACCTGAAGCTTGTGTTTGACTGCGGACAGGTGATCGATTACAGCTGTTCTAATTTTGAGACAGAGGAAGAGAACCGTAAATATATTGAAGATAATATTCTGTTCCATCATCCGAAACTTGCAATGGGAGAATTTGCGATCGGAACTAATACAACAGCTTATGTGGCAGCGCAGAAATATAATATCGCAGACAAACTTCCGATTCTGATCGCGGAGAAAATGGGACCGCATTTTGCAGTTGGTGATACCTGTTACAGCTGGTCAGAAGATACTCCGGTCTATAATCCGGATGGTAAAGAGATTATCGCAAGGGACAATGAGATTTCCGAGATGCGAAAAGAAGACGTCAGCCTTGCTTATTATGGATGTCACACAGATATTACGATCCCATATGACGAACTGGGAAGCATCCGTACGATTGATGATGAGGGGGATATGATCTCTATTATTGAAGATGGAAGATTTGTCCTTCCGGGTACGGAAGCTCTGAACGAGCCGTTTGGGGAATAAAGGCATTTTCTATTAAGTTCGGAATACAAAAAAATTTATTAGTTCGTTAAAATATTTCTTTGCATTAATTTTATTGACAGAAAAAGGGAATCTTAGTAGAATCTACGGTTAGAGAGGGTTTTGATAAAATCTTTTCTGACCGTACTTTTTTATCAATAAAATAAAAACAAAGTCCCGGACAGATAAAATCTGGTCTGTCTGAGAATACTTGAGAAGAAAAGGAGAATAATCATGGCAAAAGTAGGAATTGTGATGGGCAGCGACTCAGATATGCCGATCATGAGCAAAGCAGCAGACATTCTGGAGAAACTGGGAATTGATTACGAGATAAAGATCATTTCCGCACACAGGGAACCGGATGTCTTTTTTGAATATGCAAAAACAGCAGAGGAAAAAGGCTTTAAAGTAATCATTGCAGGTGCAGGAATGGCAGCTCATCTGCCGGGAATGTGCGCAGCAATCTTCCCGATGCCGGTTATCGGAATTCCTATGCACACCACTTCTCTGGGAGGAAGAGATTCCCTTTATTCTATCGTACAGATGCCGTCAGGAATCCCGGTTGCAACAGTCGCTATCAACGGAGGCGCAAACGCAGGACTTCTGGCAGCTAAGATACTTGCAACATCAGATGAGGAACTTCTTGCAAAATTAAAGGCTTACAGCCAGGAATTAAAAGAACAGGTGGAAGCAAAAGACGCAAGATTACAGGAAGTCGGATATAAAAATTACTAAGATAACTCAGGTCCATAAACAGGATCAGGGATAAAAACGGAGGATTATCATGGATTACAAGACCGCTGGAGTAGATATTGAAGCAGGATATAAATCAGTAGAGCTGATGAAAGAGCATGTAAAGAGAACCATGCGTGAAGAAGTGCTGGGAGGACTGGGAGGATTTTCCGGTGCCTTTTCTCTTGCTAAGATCAAAGAAATGGAAGAACCGGTATTATTATCAGGTACAGACGGATGTGGAACTAAAGTAAAACTTGCTATGGTTATGGACAAGCATGACACCATTGGCATTGATGCAGTTGCTATGTGTGTCAATGATATTGCATGTGCAGGCGGAGAACCATTATTCTTCCTTGATTATATTGCATGTGGTAAGAATTATCCGGAAAAGATCGCAGCTATCGTAGGCGGCGTTGCAGAAGGCTGTGTGCAGTCAGATGCAGCTCTGATCGGCGGTGAGACAGCAGAGCATCCGGGACTGATGCCGGAAGACGAATATGACCTGGCTGGTTTCGCAGTAGGTGTCTGCGATAAAAAAGAGATGATCACAGGTGAAGAACTGAAAGCAGGAGATGTTCTGATCGGTATGGCATCCACAGGTGTTCACAGTAACGGATTTTCTCTTGTCCGTAAAGTTTTTGATATGACAAAGGAATCTCTTGATACTTATTATGAAGAACTTGGAACAACACTTGGTGAAGCACTTCTGGCACCAACCAGAATCTATGTAAAAGCATTAAAGAGCATTAAAAATGCCGGAGTTCGCGTGCACGCATGCAGTCATATCACAGGCGGCGGTTTTTATGAAAATATTCCGCGTATGCTTAAAGAGGGAACACGTGCAGTTGTGGAAAAGAACAGCTATCCGGTACTTCCAATCTTCAAACTTCTTGCTGAAAAAGGCAATATTGATGAACAGATGATGTATAATACTTATAACATGGGACTTGGAATGATCCTTGCTGTAGATGCAGCAGATGTGGACAAAACAATGGAAGCAATCAAAGCAGCAGGTGACACTCCGTACGTAGTAGGACGTATCGAAGATGGTGAAAAGGGAGTGACTTTATGTTAAAAGTCGGTGTACTGGTTTCAGGAGGCGGCACGAATCTGCAGGCTATCCTGGATGCCATTGACTGTGGAAAGATTACAAATGCAGAAGTTTCTCTGGTTATCAGCAATAATCCGAAGGCTTATGCGCTGGAGAGAGCAAAGAATCACAACATAGAAGCTGTATGTATTTCCCCAAAACAGTTTGAGAACAGAGAAGAATTTCACAGGGCACTTCTTGCGAAGCTGAAAGAAAGTGGCGTAGAGCTTATCGTTCTGGCGGGATTTCTTGTGGCTATTCCTCCAATGATCGTGGAAGCGTATCCAAATAAGATCATCAATATTCACCCGTCACTGATTCCGTCTTTCTGTGGAGTGGGCTATTATGGATTGCATGTACATGAGAAAGCTCTGGAAAGAGGCGTACGTGTGACAGGTGCGACCGTACATTTTGTTGACACAGGTACAGATACAGGTCCGATCATTCTTCAGAAGGCCGTAAAGATTAAATCTGATGATACCCCGGAAGTTCTTCAGAGACGTGTTATGGAGAAAGCGGAGTGGAAGATTCTTCCGAAAGCTATCAATCTTATTGCCAATGACAAAGTGAAAGTGGTGGATGGAAGAGTAGAAACAGAGGAATTTGATACAGAAGAGTAGATAAAGGAGCAAAAATAAAATGAAAGTCTTGATCGTAGGCAGCGGTGGAAGAGAACATGCCATTGCATGGAGTGTTTCAAAGAGTCCGAAAGTGGATAAAATTTATTGTGCACCTGGAAATGCAGGGATTGCAGAACTTGCAGAATGTGTAGATATCGGTGCTATGGAGTTTGAGAAACTTGCTGATTTTGCTCAGGAGAAAGCAATCGATCTTACCATTATCGGTATGGATGATCCTCTGGTTGGCGGTGTGGTAGATGTATTTGAAGCACGTGGTCTGAAAGTCTTTGGCCCGAGAAAGAATGCAGCTATCCTTGAAGGCTCCAAAGCGTTCTCAAAAGATCTGATGAAAAAATACAATATTCCCACAGCGGCATATGAGAATTTTGATGATCCTGAGAAAGCACTGGAATATCTCCGCACAGAAGCCAGATTTCCAATTGTCCTGAAGGCTGATGGTCTTGCACTCGGCAAGGGAGTACTGATCTGTCAGGATCTGAAAGAGGCAGAAGATGGCGTAAAAGAGATCATGGAAGATAAGAAATTTGGAAATGCCGGAAATACCATGGTCATCGAAGAATTTATGACAGGACGTGAAGTCTCTGTGTTATCATTTGTAGATGGAAAAACTATCCGTACAATGACATCCGCACAGGATCATAAACGCGCTCAGGACGGTGATCAGGGATTGAATACGGGCGGAATGGGAACTTTCTCCCCGAGTCCATTCTACACAGAAGAGGTAGATGAATTCTGCAGGAAATATGTATATCAGCCGACAGTGGACGCAATGGCTGCAGAAGGACGCCCGTTTAAGGGAATCATTTTCTTTGGTCTTATGCTTACACCGGATGGTCCGAAGGTTCTGGAATATAATGCCCGTTTTGGCGATCCGGAAGCGCAGGTTGTTCTTCCTCGTATGAAGAACGATATCATCGAAGTGATGGAAGCCTGTGTAAACGGAACTCTGGATCAGATAGATCTTCAGTTTGAGGATAATGCGGCAGTATGTGTAGTCCTTGCAAGTGACGGATATCCTGTGAAATATGAAAAAGGTATTCCGATGTACGGATTTGAGAACTTCAAAGGTAAGGATGGTTATTATTGTTTCCATGCAGGAACCAAATTAAAAGATGGTCAGATCGTAACCAACGGAGGTCGTGTCCTGGGAATCACAGCTACAGGAAAAGACCTGAAGGAAGCAAGAAAAAATGCCTATGAAGCCACAGAGTGGATCACATTTGCAAATAAATATATGCGCCATGATATTGGTAAGGCAATTGATGAAGCATAAATAATTTTGAGGTGCTGCAGTTTCAGAAAAAATGTATTTTGGATGATTACTGTAAAACAGATCAGAAAACAGAAAGGTTTTAAAACCAGACCGGACTGTTTTCTGACTTTTTTGTAAATGTTTTTGCATAAATAATATAGGCTATTTTCTTTACTTTTCATGCAATCTGTTATAAAATAAAACAGTGCTGTAAAACAGAAACGTAATCGAACTCCGGACAGCAGGGGAAAATTTATGAACAGAAATTATGTAGATAAGAAAATACAGAAGATCATAAAAGAAATGAGACAGAGAGGATAAGAGCATGGGAATCAGCAAAGAAGAAGCAATCAAAGAATTACAGACCAGAGAGGAGATTTTTGTGGCATATTCACAGGCTACAAAGCTTCCGTATGTGAAATGTGATGAAGAGACATTTAATGATCAGGCATGGAATTTTTTCAACAGAAGAAGGAATCAAAGAATTCGGCGAAAAAAATGCTGGAAGAAAAGGTTCTTCTTATGGGTATGAAATTTACCAAGAAGGATTATCCCAGATTATATGGAACTTTCTATGCAATTGGCGTAAATACAGTTGTATGGGTAGATGGTGAAGATAAGATTGAGATTGATCTTCCTGATATTGCAAAACAGGCAGATATGAGCAAGATTGAGCCGGCTAAGAGACCGCTTCTGAATCCTACACTGGAGCTTTCCGGCATTTACTTTATGCAGGAACTCCGCCGTCCGGTAGAGAAGGATCAGCATGGAAATCTTCGTGAGCTTGAGGAAGAACTGATCGTAAACCTGAAGAAATCCGAATATCTGGTTGCTATGAATGTAGATCCTGAAGATCCTAAGAAGATCAATATTCCGTATCTCAAAAATGAAAAAAGAAGAAATTCTCCAGCCTGTATTTACAGACGTTATGGAACTTGAGAAGTTTACAAAAGGTCAGAAGCTGCGTATTGCGAAAGTACCGTTTGCAAAACTTCCGGAGCTGTTAATCGATAAGGCAATGGCTTATGCAGTTAATCCATTAGGCTTTAACCTTGTTCTGAACAGAGAACAGCTCAATAAGATCATTGGCTTAAAATAATCAAGTCATGTAGATGAAATTCAGTTGACAGAAAGAAGATAAAGGGTGTGCATGCTGTGTGAGAACATGGCAGTACACCCCTTTTTGTTTTGAAAAATAATACAGCAATACGTCTTTCTGTTGCAAAAAATGTTGGTTTGTGCTAGGATATGTGTAACACAAAAAGGAGAAGAAAACGTATGATGATAGAAATAGATTTCAGCAGTGATGAAGCCATTTACATCCAGCTGACCAATCAGATCATCATGGGGATTGCTACGTCAAGACTGCAGGAGGGAGATACACTGCCATCAGTGAGACAGCTTGCAGATACAGTTGGGATAAATATGCATACAGTAAATAAAGCATATTCACTGTTGCGACAGGAGGGATTTGTCACTATCGACCGCAGACGTGGTGCAGTGATTTCTATTGATGTAAATAAACGGAAAGCATTGGAAGAATTGAAACAGAATCTCATGGTGGCGCTTGCGAAAGGATGTTGCAAGAGCGTAAGCAGAGAGGAAGTACATCAGCTTATTGATGAGATTTTTGACGAATATGATGAAAACAGATAGGAGAGGACATGGAGAGACAATTTACCAGACAGGCAGAGAATGCCCTCAAATTGGCAAAGACAACTGCGAAAACCTGTGGACATGGATATATCGGAACAGAACATCTTCTTGCAGGTCTTTTGAAAGAACCTGAAGGCACTGCGGGAAAAGTGCTGCAGGAATTTAACGTAGAAGAAGAAAAACTCAGGGAACTTATCAGCAGCCTGGTTACACCGGTTCAGGGCAATACTGTGGCAGCAGAAACAAAAGATCCCCAGTACAGCCCGAGAGCAAGAAGGATCATTGAACAGGCGAAGGAAGATGCTGAGAGTATGGAATGTCTTTGCGGAACAGAGCACCTGTTGCTTTCGCTTCTGAAAGAGACAGACTGCGTAGCAACCAGACTGCTTTTTACAATGGGAGTAAATATCCAGAAGTTGTTTGCGGCTATCCTGACAGCTATGGGATTTGACAATGATACCATTGCAGAGGAATTTCAGTACGCAAGGAATGCGGGAAACAAAAAAAGTGACCAGTACCCCTACGCTGGATCAGTACAGTCGTGACCTGACACAGCTTGCAGCAGAGGGAAAACTGGATCCTGTGATAGGGCGTGATAAAGAAATTACCAGACTGATTCAGATTCTGAGCAGACGTACGAAGAATAATCCGTGTCTGACAGGGGAACCCGGAGTAGGTAAGACTGCCATTGTAGAGGGACTTGCACAGCGCATCGTTATGGGAATGGTTCCGGATACAGTGAAGGATAAGCGTCTTGTTGTGTTAGATCTTTCCGGCATGGTTGCGGGAAGCAAATACAGAGGTGAATTTGAGGAACGCATTAAGAATGTGATCCAGGAAGTAAAAGAACATCAGGGAATTCTGCTGTTCATTGATGAAATCCATACCATCATCGGAGCAGGTGGAGCGGAGGGAGCACTGGATGCTTCTAATATCCTGAAACCTTCTCTTTCCAGAGGTGAGATTCAGCTTATCGGCGCGACTACTCTGGAGGAATACCGTAAATATATTGAAAAAGACGCAGCACTGGAACGAAGATTCCAGCCTGTGACAGTGGAAGAACCATCTTCAGAGGAGACTGTTGAGATCCTTAAAGGTCTGCGTCCATATTATGAGAAACATCATGGGGTAAAGATTGAAGATGAGGCACTTGAGGCAGCAGTAAAAATGTCACAAAGATATATCAATGACCGTTTCCTTCCGGATAAGGCAATTGATATTATTGATGAAGCAGCATCAAAGGTTCAGCTTGCGGGTTATCAGTCAGCACCTGAAATGGAACAATATGAACTGGAACTGAATGAACTTCGTGAGGAGAAAGAACAGGCAGTTAAGACTGCAGATATTGAACGCGCAAAAAAATGCACAGGTACGCCAAAATGAAGTGGAAGCCGAAATGGAGAAAATCCGCATTAAGACTGAACGTAGAAATAAGAGGAAGAAACTTGTTGTAGATGAAGCTGCTGTTGCAGAGACGATTTCTGACTGGACAAAGATTCCTCTTCAGAAACTGACAGAGGGAGAAACCAAACGTCTTGCTCGTCTGGAGAAAGAACTTCATAAACGTGTGATCGGACAGAATGAGGCAGTGAAAGCTGTTGCGCAGGCAGTGAAACGGGGAAGAGTAGGACTTAAAGATCCGAACCGTCCCATTGGTTCTTTCCTTTTCCTTGGACCTACAGGTGTTGGTAAGACAGAACTTTCCAAGGCTCTGGCAGAAGCTGTCTTTGGAAGTGAACAGGCGATGATTCGTGTAGATATGTCCGAATATATGGAGAAACACAGTGTCTCCAAGCTGATCGGTTCTCCTCCGGGATATGTAGGATATGAAGAAGGCGGCCAGCTCAGTGAGAAGGTCCGCAGAAATCCGTACAGTGTATTGCTTTTTGATGAGATTGAGAAGGCACATCCGGATGTGTTTAATATACTTTTACAGGTGCTGGATGACGGTCATATTACAGATGCACAGGGAAGAAAAGTCGACTTCAAACAGACGATTATTATTATGACTTCCAACGCAGGGGCACAGGCGATCATGGAACCGAAACGTCTGGGATTCATGTCTGATAATGATGAGAAGAAAGACTATGAACGAATGAAAGGCGGTGTGATGGAAGAAGTGCGCCGGATTTTCAAACCGGAGTTCCTGAACCGAATTGACGATATCATGGTGTTCCATGTGCTGAATAAAGAAGATATCCGGAAAATTGTGACATTGCTTCTTAAAACACTGGAGAAACGATGTGCAGAACAGATGGAAATTCATCTTACAGTGACAAATGCTGTGAAAGATTTTATTGCAGAAAAAGGTTCTGATAATAAATATGGTGCCAGACCGCTGCGTCGTGCAATTCAGAGTAAGATAGAAGATGCGCTTGCAAACGAGATTCTGGAAGGCAGAGTAAAACGTGGAGATAGTGTACAGGTGAAACTTCATAAAAACGAGATTGCATTTGAAGTGAAAAAAACAGTAGAAATCTCTGAGCAGACAGATATTTACAATTAAAGCAGAGGACTCACATGATTCGCAGAAATTGTGAAATTAGTATAAAAAAAAGTCAGTGAGATACTGGATCAAAAAAGTGAATGTATTATATAATAAGCACATAAAATGTCGGAAAAGTACAGAGATAGTGAAAACTGTACGGCATCGGCAGATGAACCGGTGGAGCGGCAAACAAAAGAGTCTTAGGAGGACATAGGAAATGGCAGTAGTAAAAGAATTAATCCGTACAGAAGAGAATGGAGCAATCAGCTTTGGTGACTATGAGCTTGCACAGAAGTCTAAATTATCAGACTATCAGCATCAGGGCGATATGTATAAAGTAAAAACTTTTAAGGAGATTACCAAGCTCGAGAGAAACGGAATGTTCGTTTACGAATCAGTTCCGGGAACAGCAGTATTTAATCTTACACAGAGTGAAGCTCAGATGGATTTCCATGTAGAGGGACCGGAAGATGCACAGATCACAGTGGAGATGGAGCCGGATACAGAATATGAAGTATTTATTGAGCAGGCAAGCACAGGTAAGATGAAAACAAACCTGGGCGGTAAACTTTCCTTTAGCGTGGAACTTGGCAATGCTGCAAGAGTAGAAGTAAAGATTGTAAAATGCTGAAAAATAAAAAGACGGTATATTTTTGCCAGGAGTGCGGATATGAATCTGCAAAATGGATGGGGCAGTGCCCGGGATGCAAGTCCTGGAACACCTTTGTGGAAGAGACAGTTTCCACAAAGAAGCCATCCTCTTCTGGAGCAATGAAATCATCAGAAAAAAGGCAGGAACCGGTGATCCTTAAAGACATCAGCCTGTCAGAAGATGAACGGCAGACAACTCAGATTGGTGAACTTGACAGGGTGCTGGGCGGCGGTATCGTCCCCGGCTCCCTTGTTTTAGTGGGAGGAGATCCGGGAATCGGAAAATCAACGCTGCTTTTACAGGTGTGCAGGAATCTGGCAGAGAAGCAGGTTTCGGTTCTTTATATTTCAGGTGAGGAATCTCTGAGACAAATTAAGCTGAGAGCTAATCGTATCGGGCAGTTTACGGATAAGATGCAGCTTTTATGTGAGACGAACCTGGAAGTGATACGTGAGGTGATCGAGCGCAGAAAACCGGATGTGGTTGTGATCGACTCCATTCAGACTATGTTTCACGAAGATGTAAGTTCGGCACCGGGAAGTGTCTCTCAGGTGAGAGAATCTACCAATATCCTTATGCAGATCGCAAAGGGAATGGGGGTGTCCATTTTTATTGTAGGTCATGTGACGAAAGAAGGAAATGTGGCAGGTCCGAGAGTTCTGGAACATATGGTGGATACGGTGCTTTATTTTGAAGGCGACCGGCATGCTTCTTATCGTATCCTGCGTGCGGTGAAGAATCGTTTTGGATCTACGAATGAGATTGGTGTTTTTGAAATGTGTAATACAGGTCTTGAGGAGGTGAAGAATCCGTCGGAATATATGCTGAATGGCAGACCGGAGGATGCGTCGGGTTCTGTTGTGGCGTGTTCTATGGAAGGAACCCGGCCGATTCTGGTTGAAATCCAGGCACTTGTGTGCCAGAGTAATTTCGGTATTCCGAGGCGGACAGCGGTGGGAACTGATTTTAACAGAGTGAATCTCCTTATGGCTGTGCTTGAGAAGAAAGTAGGACTCCGTCTGGCTGCATCGGATGCTTATGTCAATATTGCAGGGGGAATGAAGATGACAGAGCCGGCAATTGACCTTGGGATCTGTCTGGCGATTGTTTCCAGTGCGAAGGATATTGTGATTCCTGATAATGTGATGGTATTTGGCGAGGTTGGTCTGAGTGGTGAAATCCGCGCAGTGAATATGGCAGGCCAGCGTGTGCAGGAGGCGAAAAAAGCTGGGATTTGGAACAGTTGTGCTTCCGGAAGTGTGTAGGTCTTCTGTTGGAAAAGTGGAAGGAATCAACTTGGTTTATGTGTCGCAGATTCGTGATGCGATTGGTTATATTATGAAAAAATAGATTGTCAGACTACTGGCTTATATATGGTTTGAATAAGTTGATCAGACTGTCGTCAAAGATATTTTTGCCTGAGAAAGTCTGCTGACAGAGAGAAAGAGGAAAGGATCAAAAGTTATGGCGAGTGGGATTGATACAGTGATATTTGATATGGATGGAGTGATTTTTGATTCGGAGATTCTTGTGCTTCAAGCGTGGAAAGAAGTGGCAGAACGTCATGGAATCGCAGGAGTTGAGGCGGCATGTCATGAGTGTCTAGGAACAAACAGTGTTGTGAGTAAAGGGGTTTTTCTGAAGCATTATGGTGAAGATTTTCCGTATGAGGAATATAAAGCGGAGATGGCAGAGGTGTTTTTCAGTCATGCTTCCGGAGGTAAACTGGCAAAGAAGCCGGGGGTTGAGGAGCTTTTGAAATATCTGAAGATGAGGGGATTTAAGATTGGGCTTGCCAGTTCTACCCGGGAGGTACTGGTGCGTTCGGAGATTTCAGATGGCGGGCTGCTGGGATATTTTGATCAGATTATCGGGGGAGATATGGTGGAACGGAGTAAGCCGGAACCGGATATTTTTCTGGAGGCATGCAGACGACTGGGGACCAGACCGGAGAATTGTTATGTGATTGAGGATTCTCATAATGGAATCAGGGCGGCTTATGCAGCAGGGATGCATCCGATCATGGTGCCGGATCTGATGGAGGTGACGGAGGAGATGAAGTCCCTCGCAGAAGAGATTCTGGGATCGCTTTGCGCAGTGCAGGAATTTTTGCAGGGGTCAGGCATATAAATTCATTTGTTTTTATGAGTGTCAGTGATTGAATAAAAAAGAAATCTGTTTTTACTGGTATTTATTTCAAAACTTTTCCAGGAAAACAGATTCCTTTTTTGGTTATATTAAGTTTTTGCTTATGAGAGAACTCCTGTTGACTGTAAAAACAGGATAAACATCATAACCGGCGCAACATAGCGGATCATGATTCGATAAAGTTTTTTTCCTGCGGAATCTGCTGCCGTTTCGTTCCATTTCATTAATGACATAATCAGGTGTCATAACCCATCCGATCAGGATGGTGGAAAGTAATGCGATAAATGGCATCATAACACTGTTGCTGATGTAATCCATAATATCAAGCAGCTGTCCTGTAGAGCCATTGGGCAGTTCCACTTCTACATAGAAAATGCTGTATCCCAAAGCAATGATCGCAGAAGCAGCAAGATAAACTGCAGATAAAACAGAAACAGTTTTTTTTGCTGCCTGTGTGGAAGATTTCCATACAGTTTGCAACGATGGATTCCAACACAGAGATGCAGGATGACAGTGTTGCAAAAATTAGCAGTTACGAAAAAGGAGGATTCCTACAAATATGCCTGCTTTTCCCATGGCTGCAAAGACCTTTGGGAGAGATACAAACATAAGGCTTGGACCGGCTCCCATTCCCTCTGTTCCGGAAAATACGAATACAGCAGGGATGATCATGGCACCTGCAAGAAATGCAACTCCGGTGTCAAAAATTTTCAATCTGATTAACAGCCTTGTTTAAGTCAACATCAGGCTTTACATAAGAACCGTAGGTGATCATGATTCCCATGGACACGCTGAGAGAGAAGAACAGCTGACTCATTGCATCCAGCAGAATCTGTAAAAATCTCTGTACAGTAAGCCCCTCAAAGTTTGGAGTCAAATAATACAAAAATCCCTGCAATCCAGTGTGTACCTGACCGGAGGCATCTGTATGCTTAAGCGTCAGTGAGTAGATGAAAATGATGACAACGAGTACAAGAAGCACTGGCATCATCCATTTCGATACTTTTTCGATACCATTCTGAACACCATTGTATACAATAAATGCTGTTACACCCATAAATAGAAGTGCAAAAAGAACCGGAGAAGCAGATGAAGTGATAAAAGAAGTAAAATAATCATCTGCTGCAGCGGCTTTTGCCTGTCCAGTCAGGTAGACTACAGCATATTTGGTGATCCATCCACCGATCACTGCGTAATAAGTCATAATAAGAACAGGTACAAGAAAAGTCAGAATGCCTAAGAATTTCCACTTGGGCTTCATTTCAGCATAAGCACCGATCGCACTTTTCTGAGTGCGGCGGCCGATTGCGATATCAGATGTAAGCAGGGTAAATCCAAATGTAAGTACAAGTATAAAATAAATGATTAAAAACAGACCGCCTCCATCTTTAGCTGCAAGATATGGGAATCTCCATAAATTGCCTACTCCTACAGCACTGCCGGCTGCGGCAAGGACAAACCCGAGCTGTCCTGAAAAATGATTTGATTTCCTTTCCATAATAGATAATCTCCTGTATGATTTATGTTTGCATAAGTACGATAACATATGTTAATATATAAGTAAAATGAATGATTTTGCTAGTATACATTCAAAAAAGTAATGGATGAAAAACAGACAAGAAGTAAGGATCGTAAATGAAGGAAATCAGAGACAGATATGAAAATTTTTTTGAAGGTATGTGAGACTGGAAGATTTTTCGAAAGCAGCAGAGGCGCTAAACTATACACAGTCGGGGAATCAGTCAGATGATGGCCGGATTTGAGAGGAACTGGGAGTACAGTTATTTGCAAGAGCTAAAAAGGGTGTAACTCTGACAGATAATGGAAGAATGCTGATGCCTTATATACAGGAGATGACAAATCAGAAAGATAAACTTAGACAGGCTGCTTTTAATATTAATCATAAAATAGAAGGAAAACTCAGAATAGGAAGCTTTTTCCAGTGTAACTGCAATGTGGATGCCGGAAGTGATCCATTATTTTAACAGAAATTATCCACAGGTTGAGGTGCAGATCTTTGATGGGAAATTATGATGAGATCAGAGACTGGATCATACATGGGCAGGTGGACTGCGGATTTCTGTCTTCGATCGTTGCAGATAATCTGAAGTTTTATCCATTATGTGAGGATCCTCTCTGTGCTGTGATGCAGAAAAATCATCCTCTTGCAGAAAAGAAAAGTGTGAGACTGGAAGAACTGTTGGAGTATCCTTTCATTATAGAGACTCCGGGATGTGATAATGATATTTTTGCATTTATTTGGAAAGATGTGGGGAAGGAGCCAAAGACTTCTTACAGTTTTCGTGATGATACGCTTATTATGGCATTTGTGTAAAAATGGGCTGGGAGTGACGATCTCACAGAAGCTGGTTATGAAGGCGTTTGCCAATGATGTAGAGAGCAGACCTCTTGAACCGGGGAGATCCAGAATTATTGGGTTGGCATTTGTAAAAACAATGAACTCGGTTGTGACGAAGATATTGTTGGAATATCTAAAGGGGATGATGTAGTATTTTGCAGTGAAAAGAGTCCTGATTTTTATGGCATATATGGCATGTAAAATAAAAAGATTGTCAAATTATGGAATTAACTGTTGACATTGTGGCTTTTCGGTGTTATATTAGATGAGCTGTCGGGAATAATTGTTCGTAAGATAAAAACAATTTAAATAGATTTCTGAAAGGAAAAAAAGAAATTCCGAAAAAAGTGCTTGACAACTTTAAAACAAACATGTTAAAGTAACCAAGTCGCTTGAACAGAGCTG
>ENA-OQES01000035-OQES01000035.1-human-gut-metagenome-genome-assembly--contig:-NODE-35-length-54516-cov-5.308537_pt1 | contig 54516 bp, 49 predicted proteins | sample MGYA00242798_ERZ504641 | MGnify/ENA primary metagenome ERZ504641 (study PRJEB26092, sample SAMD00036327) | human gut metagenome | host: Homo sapiens | study: EMG produced TPA metagenomics assembly of...
GCCTGGCCGATGTGGTCAAGCGCGTTGAGCCGTACTTCAAGTCCGACATCGAGCCGGAGCTGAAGGCTGGCAAGACCGTTCTGATCGCCGCTCACGGCAACTCCCTGCGCGCCATCGTGAAGATGCTGGACAACCTCTCCGAAGAGGAGATCGCCAAGGTCAACATCCCGACCGCAATGCCGCTGCTGTACGAGCTGGACGAGAACTTCAAGCCGATCAAGCCGCGTGGCGAGTACCTGGATCCGGAAGCCGCCGCTGCCGGCGCTGCCGCCGTCGCCGCTCAGGGCCAGAAGTGAGTTTGTTGCGATTGGGTGCGTGAATAGTCGCGGCTGATCGCATGAAACACATACGAAAAGGTGGGAACCTGCATACCGTAGGTTCCCGCCTTTCGTTATTGCCGGCGCCTTTGTCGGTAAGTCTTTTTCACGTTGTATCTGCGTTTTGCTGATGTCGCCTTGCCTGCGCGGCTCGGCGGGTGCCGTGCGGCGCAGACAAGACGGACAAAACGGAATCGCAAGAACGTCAGATCACGCCGTATTCCTTGAGCAATGTCGGAATATCAGTGGAATCCAGCTTCTTCACGATCTGCTTCAACACACCCCTTTCGATGGGGTTGAGCTTCATATCGGTGATCGGTTTGCCGTCTCGCAGCATCACCGTGGCGTTGAGCAGGTTGCGCACGTCATAGACCGAACCCCACACCTCCGGCACGCCGCGGTCCACGTCGCACAGCGTGTACACGGCCTCCATGCCGGTGCGCATCGAATATTCGGTGGTGAAGATCGTGTCGCGCGGCGTCTCCGCGAATTGGCCGAGGAACGCGAAATTCACCGCGCCATCCGGCACCACATCGGGGCGGTCGCCGGCGGAACGCGGCATGAAGAACGCATCGATGTACGGCATCATCACCGGAACCGTGTTGGCGTGGTTCTTCGCCAAGTCGGCGATCTTGTCGGTCGGCACGCCCATGTGGTACAGCCATTCCTCGCAGATCTCCTCGCCGGTGCAATCCTGCATCGGCTTCTTCACATAGTTGCCGGGCTTGTCGGGGAACAGACCATACACCCATACGCACAGCTGGTCCTTCGGCTGGTCTCGGAACTGCTGCTGGCGATTCAGCGTCCAGCTCATCAGCCAATTGGAATCCTCAACGGTGACGATGCCGCCGGTCACCACACGTCCGGAGAACGGGTCGCGCTTGCAGATCTTCTGGATGTACGGCGGAATCTCGTCGTCCAACGTGGTGACGGTGGCGCTCATCCACTTCGAATGCTCCGGGTCGGAGCAGAACACGTCCGGATGTCCGAAGCTCGGATCCTGCGCCGCGATGCGACGCCACATATCCCAACCGCCGCCGGGCTTGATCTCCGGAGCCCACGCGGCCGGCTCGGTCTGCGAACCCATCGAGGAGTTCTCCACGCAGCCGCCATTGGTGATGAACACCAGATCGTTCTCGCCCAAATCGATGCTGCGGGTCGTGCCATCCGCCTCGGTCAGATCGATGCGTGTGGCCATCTTCTTGGTCGGCGAGCTGAACGGATTGCGCGGATACGCGCCGTATTCGGCCTGCTTCCTCAAAATCGTATCCTGCCCGGTGCCGGTGCGCGGGCGTACGGGACCCATGCCGCCGCCAATCGCGAAATCGACGTTCTCCACCTTCACGTTGTAGTGGAACTGCACGCCGAAGCCTTCCAAATACTTGATCATCGGCAGAATCATCGACTCGTACTGGTTGTAGCGGGTGAACCGCAACGCGCTGAAGTCCGGCAGTCCGCCGATATGGTGGATGTAGCGGCGGATGTACAGCTTCATCTCCAACGCGCTATGCCAGTTCTCGAAGGCGAACATGGTGCGCCAGTACATCCAGAAGTTCGTATCGAACACCTCATCGTCGAAGAAGTCGGAGATCTTCTTGCCGTATAGTTCCTCGTTCGGTGTGAAGAACAGCTTCATGATCTCCATCGACGCCTTGTCGGACAGCGCGAACTTGCCGTTCGTGCCGCCGTCCACGCCACGCGCCTTAGTGGAGCGGCATAGCGAATAGTTCGGATCCTCCTTGTTAAGCCAGTAGTATTCGTCCAATACGGACACTCCATCCGTCTCGATGGACGGAATGGAACGGAACAGATCCCACATCACCTCGAAATGGTTGTCCATCTCGCGTCCGCCACGCATCACATAGCCGACGCCAGGAATGTTCGCGCCATCGCAGGCACCGCCCGGAACCGGGTCCTTCTCGAATACGTGGATGTGGTCGCCGGGCATCTGCGCGTCACGCACCAGATAGCAGGCGGCGGACAGCGCTGCAAGACCCGTGCCGATGATGTAGGCGTTCTTGCTATCGATCCCCTCGGGCTTCTTTGGCCGGGCGAATGCTTCGTAATTGCCGTTGGAATAGTACATGACTTCCTCCTTTGGATGCCGCTGGGCACTATTGTGCCGCGTCGTGGGACACAAGTATACGGGCATGAACTGGACGCGATGTCTAGTTTTTACGACTATCGGAGGAATTTCGCTTATAGGTGGCGGATTGCGCCTGCATGCGAAAGTGATTTTGCCTATATGTGGCAGATTTCTTTTGGAAAAGGATGTTCGGGGGCGGGATTTTTACCCCCTTATGATGTTTTTGGCCGAGGTCATCTGCCACATATAAGCGAGATGGGTGGCTTCCAAACGGAAACCACCCATCTCGTCAAGGAAAATGCAAGAAGAGGTGAGGAACCCTCAGTCGATGTCGGTGCCTTCGTCGCGGGTCGGCTCCTTGGACGGGTCGAAACCGGAGACGATGAACATCACGCGGCGGGCCGCGGAAACGGCGTGATCGCCGAGACGCTCCATGAAGCGGCCGATCAGGACCACGTCGATGAGCTGCTGGTTGGTGCCCTTCCAATCCTCGGACTGGGCCAGTTCGAAGGTCTTCTTGTGCAGAGCGTCGAGCTTGTCGTCGTTGAGAATGATCTGCTCGGCGGTCTTGGTGTCGCGGTCGGTAAGCATGGAAACCACCTGGTCGGCCACATTGTCAAGGAACGCCTGCATTTCGGCGAACAGCGGCTGGGCATCGGCCGGCAGCGGGGAAGCAGGATAGGTGCGGCGGGCCGCTTCGGCGATGTGACGGGCCAGATCGCCCATGCGCTCGAACGTTGCGGCCAGACGCAGGGTGGAGACGACCACGCGCAGATCGGTGGCCACCGGGTTCTGCTTGGCCAGCAGCTTCACGCACTGGTCGATGACGCTGGATTCGAGGGCATCGATTTCGATGTCGCCGTCGATGACGGCCTGGGCGGCTTCAAGATTCTGGTTCAGCAACGCGTCGCCGGCACCATTGATTGCCTTGCGAACGTCTTGCGCCATGCGGTCGAGGTCATCGGCGACTGCCTTGAGCTCTTCATTGAAGATAACGCGCATATGCTTGCCTTTCAAATGCTTCACGTATGTCAATATCGGGTTCGGATATAACCTCTCCCAAGTGTATTAGGGAATTGGCGGATTCGCACGTGACGGACGTGTTGTTCCGCCAATGTTCACCGGCACGTTCACCCTGCGTTCACGAAAATCGCGCCACGGCCATTCATCGGGGAACGTCAGGGTGTGCGAGAATGAAGACATGTTTGAATCCGTAGGCACGTGGTGGCGTAATCTGACACATCGCCATGGTGACGATCGCAACAATGATGATACTTTGGATGACGCGACGAACACGTTGCTGTCCATACTGCCGCTGGCCTCCATCGTGGTCGACGAGCATGACGAGGTGATACGCGCGCATCCGGACGCCTACGCCCTTGGCGTGGTGCGGGACGACGCCATCGCCGATGACACCGTGGCAAGCGCGGTGCACGAGGTCCGTGCCCACGGCGGCAAGAAGCAGTTCAGCCTGACCACGACCACGTTGCATGAGCCGAAGAAGGCTCCGAAAGCAGGGAAGCCAACCATGCGGGAGGTTGCCAAACAGGCGTTGATCGGCCAATCGCCAGACAAGCCGGTGACCACGGTGTCCCGCCCGAACTGGCTGAAGGTGATCGTAGGCAGGCTCAACGAACGCTTTGTGGTGGTGCTGGTTTCCGACGTGAGCGAAACCGTCCGTTTCTCCCAGATCCGTGATTCCTTCATCACCAACGTTTCGGAGCAGCTCCTCAAGCCGACGCAGTCGCTGGAGGAGCTTGCGGACGCGTTGGAACATGACTCGGACAATAAGGCCGCGATTGAGGGGAACACCGTAAAACTGCGCCAATCCTGCGCTCGCATGGAACATATGGTGTCCGACCTGCTGCTGCTTATCAAGGCGCAGGAACCGATTCTGCCGACGGCGAGCAACCGTATCAACGTCATGGAACAGGTGAAAACCGTCGTCGGCGCGCATCGCGACATGGCGCAACGGCGCGGCATCGACATTGAAATCGATGGCGACGAATCGCTGGACATCAACGGGGAAGGCGAGCAGATTCAGGCCGCGGTCGCAAAGCTGCTCGAAAACGCCATCGCCTATTCACCGGACGGCAAGGGCATAACCGTATCCGTCAAGCCGAACGAGGACGGCACCAAAGTGCTGCTCAGCGTGCTTGACCGTGGTTGCGGCATTGCACAGAAGGAGCAAAGCCGTATTTTCGAACGGTTCTACCGTGGCGGCAACCAGAATGGGCATTCCGAGGAAGGTATCGGTTTGGGCCTTGCCATCGTCAAGCATGTGGCGTTGACCCACCATGGCTCCGCTTCGGTGTGGAGCGCTCCGGGACAGGGCAGCACGTTTACGTTGGAGCTGCCGGTCGCCAGAAATTAGCGGCGATTACAGAGCGTTGGGACACGCCATATACGGCAAGGGCCGCTTCCGCAGGTTGGTACGGAAGCGGCCCAATGTTGTTACCGGTTATTTCGCGATTGGCTGAACCGCCGGTCGGGTTATTCGCCAAGACGGCGGTAGTCCCACCGGTCGAAATGCTCCCAAACCAGCATGAGCACGCCAATCACCGTGCCGGCGGCGCACATGGTCTGCAATCGTTCGACATTGATGCCGAAGGCCAGCAGAATCATGCAGATCACCAAGGCGATGGCCCATAATGCGGTGCCGAACGTGAACACCTTCCGCAGGTCGACGCGCACCGGTTTCGGGGGAGGGTTTGCGCACGCTTGGGTCGATAATCGGAGCAAATTTCATACCGTTACCTTACCTCGGTGCGCGCGTCACAGGTGCTCGGCCACGTAGTCGACGCACTTCGTAAGCGCCTCGACGTCGCTCGGCTCCACGGACGGAAACACGCCGATGCGCAGCTGGTTGCGGCCGAGCTTGCGGTAGCCGTTGGTGTCCACAATGCCGTTCTCGCGCAACGCGGCGACCACTTGGGAAGCGTTGATGCTCTCGTCAAGGTCGATGGTGACCACGGCGTTGGAACGTGCGTTTTCGTCGGAAACGAACGGCTGCGCGTAATCGGACCTCTCCGCCCACTGGTACAGCAGCGACGCGGAACGTGCGCAACGCGCCGTGGCCCAGGCGAGGCCGCCATTGTCGTTAAGCCAGCGCACCTGGTTCTCCAGCATGGCCAGCGTGGCCACGGCGGGCGTGTTCAGCGTCTGGTCCTTACGGGAGTTCTCGATGGCGGAGGTCAGGGACAGGAACGGAGGAATCCAGCGTCGCGCGCCCGGCAGGCTGACGCTTTTAGCGATGCCGTAGGCGCGGTCGATCGCAGCCGGGGAAAGCACGGCGATCCACAGGCCGCCGTCGGAGCCGAACGCCTTCTGCGGGAGAAGTAGTAGGCGTCGGTCTGGCTGATATCCACGTTCAGCGCGCCGGCGCCGCTCGTGGCATCGATCAGAGTCAGCGCGCCCTGCTCCTTGGAACCTTCGACACGCTTGACCGGGGCCGCCACGCCAGTGGACGTTTCGTTGTGCGCCCAGCAGTAAGCGTCCACATATTCGGTGAGCTCCGGCAGGCGATACGTGCCCGGTTTGCCCGCGAAGATCTCCGGATCCTCAAGGAACGGCGCGGATTGCGCGGACTTGGCGAATTTCGCGCTGAAGGAGCCGTACGTGCCGAACGCCGCCTTGCGGGTGATAAGCGACGCGCAGGCGATGTCCCAGAACGCGCTGGCGCCGCCGTTGCCCAGCACGACCTCATAGCCGTCGGGAATCTGGAAGAAATTCGACAGGCCTTCGCGGATGGAGCCGACCACCTGCTTGACCGGGGTCTGGCGGTGCGAGGTGCCCAGAAGATTGCGCGCGCCCGCGTCGAGCGCCTGGACCTGCTCCGGACGGATTTTGCTCGGCCCCGAGCCGAAACGTCCATCCTCCGGAAGCATGTTGGTAGGAATGTTCACAGTGTTCGTCATGTCATCCAAGGGTAGTCAGAAGGTCGGATTGCGCGTTGATATGGCCGTTTTCCGGACGTTCCTCCACCCGTGGCGAATTATTTGCGCAAGGACGGGGTCTTGATGATAATCCCTATGTCGGTGTACCCTTACCCTTGTGACGGTTCTGTAACCGTGCGCGGTCATAAGCTGCGACGGTTTCGCAATCCGCAAGGAGTGATTGATATATGAGGCATGCGGCGCATAAAGCTGCCAAGGTTTCGCACGCGCAATTCAGCCTATCCAAGGCGTTGTTCACGGCGAACCGGGGCTCCCATACCGCTAAGGCCGTGCGAATGGCACAGCTGGCGGAAGGCGGCGCCGTAGTCGGACTCGCTCCGGAAGTCGTGGATAAACTGAATGAAGTGGCTCCAATGAGCCGCCGTGCCATGCGTGAGGCCGCCAAAGCCGCTTCCCGCAAATCCGCGTTGGTGACCTCCGCTTCGTTGGCGGCGCTTGTCGGCACCGCGGCGACCGCGTTGGCGTTCAGCCAGCAGAACGCATCCCGACTGGTGCTTGCGGACGACGGTACCGAAACGTCCCAGATCAAACGTGTGTCCGATGGAGCGGCATCCCGTTCCGAAGGACGTACCGCCCTTAAGGAACTGGCTTCCACCAGCAACAACGGCGGTTGGCAGCTGGGAGACACCAGCGCCTCCATGGACGCCAGCCTGATGTCCAAGTCCATCGCCGACAATCCGAACGTCGCCGTCCTGATGGATCAGGACAGCAGCGCCTTACCGGCTAACTTCAATCCGAACCATGCCACCGGAGACGTCGGCAACGCCTACGAGTTCAGCCAGTGCACGTGGTGGGTGTATGTGCGCCGCCATCAGCTCGGTCTGCCTGCAGGCTCCCACATGGGCAACGGTTGCCAGTGGGCCGATTCGGCCCGCGCCTTGGGCTATTGGGTTGATAACACGCCGCGCCATGTCGGCGATATCATCGTGTTCGCCGCAGGCCAGGAAGGTTCCGACTCGTATTACGGCCACGTCGCCATCGTTGAGAAAATCAACGACGACGGCTCGATCGTGACCTCTGAATCCGGCGCCTCCCTCAATGGCGGCACGTATTCCCGCACGCTCACGAACGTGGGCGATTTCCAGTATATTCACTACTGAGTTTCCCTACCGACGACCGTGCCCCTTTTCTTGTAAGAGGGATGCTGTAAGCTAAGGATTCGATGAAGCATATTAAGCATTGTTCCGTGATTGCTGCGCTCGCCGCGGCCGCTCTTACTTTCGCCGGGGTGGCACCTGCCGCGCTGGCAGCCAATGATGGCGCCACGCAAGATGCTGTCGTTGCTACCCGTTCGTTCCCGAAGACCAACGCCGTGAAGAAGAACATCCTCGCGGAGGCATCGTCCACCCAGGTCGAATCCGATTCCGACTGGGGCGGTGTGGAAAGCCTGAACGTTCCCCAAAACCAAATCTCAAGCCGAAAAATGACGTCGAAGCCGCCGCAGCGGCAGCGGAACAGCAGCGTCAGCAGCAGGCCCAGGCTCAAGCACAGGCCCAAGCCGCTTCTCGTTCCGCCGCTCGAAGCGACCTCAGCAGCAGCGGTTCCTTCACCGTGACGCCGCCTGATGGGGCCAGCGTGTCCGGCCTGCTGACGTTCGCGAACCAGTTCGTCGGCAAGGTTCCGTATGTGTCCGGCGGCAATACCCCGTCCGGTTGGGATTGCTCCGGTTTCGTGCAGTATGTCTACGGCCAGATGGGCGTTTCCCTGCCGCATTACTCCGGTGCTCAGGCGACTGTGGGTCGCGCGGTTGGCAGCCTCGCCGACGCGCAGCCGGGAGACATCATCGCCAATGCGCAGCATGCCGCGATCTATGTCGGCAACGGCATGGTCATCAACTCCCAGCTGAACGGCACCCGCTACGATCCCATCGCATGGGTGTTCCCCGAGCAGCTACAGCATTCGTCGAATCTTCTGAAGCTTTGACATTGAGCTAAGGGCGTATTTCCGTGAGGAATACGCCCTTTTGCTTTGTTATTTTCCGCGTCGTTACTTGAAAACCGCATGTCGCGCGGTATGGTGGAAGTCAGGTGCAACGCATAGTCGCGTTGCCGCAACCTGATTCAAGGGAGGTCGCTCATGATCAATGACAAGGCAATCCTCGTAGGTGTCGATGGATCCCACGCCAGCTACAAGGCGACATGGTGGGCAGCAAATTACGCGAAGCATGCGGGACTGACCCTGCAGATCGTCTGCGCATATTCGCTGCCAAGCTATGCGGCAGTGTCTTTCGATGCCACGTATACGGCCATGGGCGATGACAATGCCGCGCACAACGATGCGCAGGAGATTCTGTCGAAGGCCAAGGCCATCGCCGACGAGCAGGGCGTCGAGGCATCGACGTTGATCGTCACCGGAGATCCCGCATCCGTGTTCGTCGAACTGTCGCGCAACTACAACCTCATCGTCATTGGCAACCGTGGCAAGGGTGGTCTGGCCGAACGACTGCTCGGCACCACCAGCTCCAGCCTGCCGGCATACGCGTACTGCCCGATCGTCGTGGTGCCGTACACCGACGACGAAGGCAACCTGATGCACTTGAACAACACCATCACCAAGGTGGCAGTCGGCTCCGACGAATCCAAGTGGGGTCTGAAGGCGTTGGAGATCGCGGCCGCGTTCGCCGATTCGTGGGGCGCCGAACTGGACGTCATCTCCGCCGTGCCGAACATGAAGGGCTCTGAGGACGAAGGCGTCATGGCGTCCTTCCAGGAGGATCTGGATGTGCGCATCAAGCCGCTTGAAGCGGCATACCCGAACCTCAAGATCAACAAGCAGATCGTGCCCGGCCCCGCAGCCGGCGCACTGACCAAGGCCAGCTACGACCATGACGTCGTCGTGGTCGGCTCCCGCGGACGTGGCGGTTTCACCGGCCTGCTGCTCGGCTCCACCAGCCAGGAGCTGCTGCAGCATGCGGTCGGACCGGTCTACGTGGTGCCGCGCAAGTATGTGGAAGCCGCGGAGACCCGTCTCGACACCGTGCCGAGCTCGCCTGCCGACGTCACGCCGAAGGCGATCGACGACATCAAGGGCGTCGAGGAAGTGCCGGTCGACAAGGCCAAGCCGGAAGTGGTCGAAGCCATCGAAACGAAGATCGATCCGGACCGTCAGTGACGGTACGGCAAATCGACTGAAATCGATATAAAAACCGCATAGAAGAGGGTGGCTGCGATTCCAACGAATCGCAGCCACCCTCTAACTATGTGCGGTACGTGCGCTCAGTGCTTGACGGTGACGTTCATACGCACCGGCGTCGGCTCGACGTACGTATGCTTGACCGTGCAGCCCTTCTCGATATGACGGCTGACGCGATCGGCGAGCTTTTCGGCGTCCTCGTCGCTCAAACCGGCGTCGGTGGCGTCGATGACCACCTGCTCGTCGAAACCGATGTAGGCGTCGGTATCAGCATCATACGTACCGTCCACCACGATCTTCGCGCCCTTGCCATCGCCCAGCGTATGCTCGACGGCGAACTGGCTGGACAGCGCGGCGCAACCGGCCAGCGCGACCTTCATCAGATCGCCCGGCGTGAACTGGCCACGGCCCTTGCCGAACTTGATGTGCGCGCCATCCTCGCTGAACGCGTCCCAGGAACCGTCCTTGTTGCGCTCTACCCACAGCCTCTTTGCCCATGGAAACTCCTCATGTCCTGTGGCGCGCCGTTCGCGCCAATCCGTGATACCAATCTAGCGCATCGAAACGGACGTGGGGGCAGTGCGTTCCGCAAGATGAAGCGATACGGTTTTGTGATTCGTTGCGATTGCGCTGGAGGCCGGCGGACGGCCGGGATGCGCGTTGGCGGCACACTCAAGGCCGTTCGGCCAAGCTTACGGCCTTACAACGCGCATCCCGGCCGTCCGCCTCCACGCCACCGGCTAAACTTGCCTATTATGGCTTTGACTTCCGAACAACTCACAGACATTCGTACTCGTATTCCCGCACGTCCGGAAACGGACATTCCCATGCCTTACGAGGATCTGGTACGCAAAAATCCTTACGGAAGGCACACTGAAATCCGACCGCACGGGCACGGGCACTATTTCCCTGTTCGGCCAGCAGATGCGCTTTCAATCTCAAAGACAGCTTCCCACTGCTCACCACGAAGACGGTGTTCTTCAAAGGCCTGGCCTACGAGCTGCTGTGGTTCCTCAAAGGCTCCACGAACGTACGTTGGCTGCAGGAGCACAACGTGCACATTTGGGACGAATGGGCCGACGAGAACGGCGATTTGGGGCCGGTCTACGGCGCGCAGTGGCGTAGCTGGCCGGCGCCGACGCCGGACGATCCGAACCGCACGATCGACCAGATCTCCAATGTGCTCGACCTGATCCGTAACCACCCCGATTCGCGCCGCATGGTGGTTTCCGCATGGAATCCGGCGGAAGTGGAGAATATGGCATTGCCGCCATGCCACGCCCTATTCCAGTTCTACGTGGCCGACGGCCGCCTGAGCTGCCAGCTGTACCAGCGTTCCTGCGACATGTTCCTCGGCGTGCCGTTCAACATCGCCTCCTATTCGCTGCTCACCCTCATGATGGCCCAGCAGACGGGACTCGAGCCCGGCGAATTCGTTTGGACCGGCGGCGACTGCCACGTCTACGACAACCACATCGACCAGGTGTTGGAACAGCTGAGCCGTACGCCGTACCCGTATCCGCAGATCCGCATCAGGAAGGCCGATTCGCTGTTCGACTACGATTACAGCGATTTCGAAATCGTGAATTACCAGCATCATCCGACCATCAAGGCACCGGTGGCGGTCTGAGGTTGTTGCCGCCGTCTGGCGCGTCTGCGCCAGACGGTAGACTACTGACCCTAGTTCCGACTTCAAGGAGTGAGTGAAATGGAGCACGATAGTAGCCGCAGTGGCTATCACGAACCCGAGCCCGGACTTGCCGGGCGTGAAGACGAGGAGGATTGGGGCGACGATTTCCCCAAAACCTTCTCTGTGAATCTGAATTTGGGCGCAGGCCTGTGACAAGGAAGGTCACGACGGTGCCATTGGATTCGAAGGCGGCATGCCATGGCATCTGCCTGAGGATATGAGGCATTTCACGGAGCTGACCGTCTCCCATCCGGTTATCATGGGCCGCAAGACGTGGGAGTCGCTAAGCCCGAAGTTCCGTCCGCTGCCCAACCGCGACAACATCGTCATCTCGCATGACCCGTCCTATTTCGCGCCGGGCGCCACCGTGGTGGATTCGCTGGATGACGCGTTGGATCTGGCCCGTCAGGAGGCCATTCCGGATGACGGCTTGGACCGCAGTGAAATCTGGGTCATCGGCGGAGCCAAAGTATTCGAGGAAGCGATGCCATTCGCCGACAAGGCGTATGTGACGCAGATCAGCATGCACGTGAACGCCGACACCTACGCGCCCGATATCCACGCATTGGTGGAATCCGGAGCATGGCGCGTGGCCGAGGAAGGCACGTGGCAGAAGGCGCGGAAAGGAAACGACCAAGTCGAAGGCTTCCGTTTCGTGACGTACGAAAGAAACCACGAGGAGTAACTTTTCATGTATACCGTGATGACCGTGTGCACGGGCAACATCTGCCGTTCACCCATGGCTGAAATCATTCTGCGCGCCGAATTCGGGCGCCGCGGCTTGGCTGACAAGGTCAACGTCGAATCCAGCGGCGTCAGCGATGAGGAATACGGCAATCCGATCGACCGCCGTGCCGTCAAGGTACTTAAGGAACGCGGCTACGAGCTGCCGGCGCACCATTTCGCGCATCGCATCACGCGCGACGAAATCGAACGCACCGACCTGTTCCTGCCGATGACCGCCTCGCACATGCGCGCGCTGCTCCGTCAGCTGCCGCAAGCCAAGCGCAGCGAAGTGCACATGTACCGCAGCTTCGACCCGAATCTGCCGAAGCCGGCCGCGGGACGTGAGGACAGCATCGACCTGGTGGACCCGTGGTACGGTGGTCCACGCGAATTCGAAGTGGCGATCGACCAAATCGAAGAGGTGGCGCCATATATCGTCGATTGGGTCGAACAGCAGTTGCAGAACTGATTTTTTATTGCGATTGCGGCATGCTTGATGGTTTCAAGCGTGCCGCCTTTGTTTTTTGCGATTTATTGCGATTTTTTTGGGGGGGGGGTCTGGCTGTGTTGTGAAGTTGCGATTTTTCTGATGTTGCGGTGTTTGGTGGGATTGAATATACGGCGTTTTTGCGATGTTGCGATTGCGGGGTGTCCGGTGGAGGCCGGCATATGCGTTGCAAGGCACACTCGAAGGTCCGTTCGGCCGAGCTTACGGCCTTGCAACGCATATGCCGGCCTCCACCTCGTTTTTATTGGCAGGTTGCGATGTTGCTTCGTTCTGTGGGTAAGTTGCGTTTTTTGATTTTGTGGGGCGCCTCGTTTTTGTGGGCAAGTTATGTCTTGACGGTTGGGAAGCGTGAATTGGCGTGGGAGGGGAGGGTGAGGGTAAAAGAAAAACCCCCGGCGGATTGGGCTGGGGTTTGGTGGCGACCACGGCCGGACTTGAACCGGTGACCTCCGCCGTGACAGGGCGGCGCTCTAACCAACTGAGCTACGCGGCCGTTGTTTCGGTCTTGCGACTGACAACAGATAGAAATACTACGGCAAAATCGCAATTATGCAAAACTGCGGCGTGTCACGGTGTGTTGGGCGTGGCGCGCCGCAGTTTCGCGGGAAAGGAGACGAATCTCAGTCGGTCTGCTTCCAGGTGTCGACGTCGATGTGGTGCTCCGGGTTGGCCTGCCATGCGTCCCAAGCGGACTTCACAATGTCCTCGACATTGTACTTGGCGTGCCAGCCCATCTCCTCGTTGATGCGCTTCGGGGAGCCGATCAGGTGCGGCGGATCGCCGGCGCGGCGGCCCATGACGGTCTCCTTGAACGGCAGACCGGTGACCTTCTTGACCTCATCGACGATCTGGCGCACGGAGGTGCCCTCGCCGGTGCCGACGTTGAACGCGTCATACTTGCGCTCGTCGCGGTCCAGATACTTCAGCGCGGCGATATGCGCGTCGGCCAGATCGGACACGTGGATGTAGTCGCGCACGCAGGTGCCGTCCGGAGTCGGGTAGTCATCGCCGAAGATCGCCGGGGCCTTGCCCTTCTTCAGACGGTCGAACAGCATCGGGATGAGGTTCAGGATGGCCGGATCCTCAAGTTCCACCGGGCCGCAGCCGGCCACGTTGAAGTAACGCAGGCCGCAGAAGCGGATGCCATACGGTTCCTCGCAGGCGCGGGCCATCCACTCGCCGAACAGCTTGGTCTGGCCGTACGGGTTGATCGGCAGCATCGGCACGACGTCTTCCGGCACCACATCGACCGGCGGCACGCCGTAGGTGGCGGCGGAGGAGGAGAAGACGAGCTTCTTGGCGCCGGAATCGCGCATGCCGATCAGCACGTTGAGCATGCCGTTGAGGTTCTGCTGGTAGTACCACAGCGGCTTCTCGACGGATTCGCCGACCTGCTTGCGGGCGGCGAAGTGGATCACGGAATCGACGCCTTCGGCCTTCATGATCTCCGCGAGGCGCTCGCCGGCACCCGGAGCGGCGATGTCCATGCCGTACAGGCGGGAGCCTTCGATGCGGGTGGGCTTGCCGTAGCTCAGATCGTCGACGACGACAACCTTTTCGCCGGCCTGATGAAGTGCGTGAACGACGTGGGCGCCGATGTAGCCGCACCCACCAGTGACGAGAACTGTCATGTTCTGGCCTTTCCTCCGAATGAGCAGTAAAGCGCAACAGTTGGTGAAAAATATCAACCATTGTTCACTTTTGCTCAGGTTTGTTACCTTTTGAACAATTTGAGTATAACACGTGAACACGAACGCACACTAACGGCTCGTTCCTGCGTTTCCTCTATAAATTAGGGTATGCAACATGACGAAAACACGCCGACCGATGGTCGCAAAACAGAAGAAAACGCACAGAATATACAACATGTGCAGTCGGCCGCTGCTGATGGCAGGCCTGCTCTTTACGGCCGCAAGGTGCTGTCCTTCGTGCGCCGCTCTGCGCGCCTTGATGCGCGACTGCAACGTGCATGGGACGCCTACGCCGATACGTATCTGCTGAACATCAACGCGGGCGAAGGGTCCCTCGACGTGCGTGAGGGTTTCGTGTTCGACCAGGCCTATATCCGCGAAACGTGGGGCAATGCCAATCCTCTGATCGTGGAAATCGGCTCCGGGCAAGGCGAGAACGTCGTTGCCGCCGCAGCCGCCCGGCCGGACGTCAACTTCCTTGCGCTGGAGGTCTACGATCCGGGCGTGGCGCACACGCTGCTGCTCGCCGGCAAGCAGAACCTGAAGAACCTGCGGATCGCCCAGATCAACGCGCCAGAACTGTTCAAGGCGGCCGTCGACGGCTCGATCGCCGAAGTGTGGACGTTCTTCCCCGACCCGTGGCCGAAGATGCGCCATCACAAGCGCCGCATCGTACAGCCCGAGCTCGCTGCGGACGTCCACCGCGCGTTGACGGACGAAGGCGTGTGGCGCATCGCCACCGACATCGAGGATTACGCGCTGCACGTTCACGAGGTGATGGACGAGCTGGACGGCTTCCATAACGACGGCGCATTGACCGTGAGCCTGCCCGTCGAGCACGTCGGCAAAGGCAACGCGGATGAGGCGGCCGCATTGCGACACGCCGATTTCGCTGAATCCGAGCGATTCGATGGCCGTGTTTTGACCAATTTCGAGAAGAAGGGACTTGCCGCCGGGCGCGTGATTCACGATTTCACCTATCGTCGCGTGTAATGCGATAAGGCTTGGAATTTCAGTGTTTTACGAGGATTCCTGTCTTATTGTGGCGGTGTGTGACACCGGCGCGACACGCCGAGGTTTGCATGTCGGCCAGATTCGCGTATAGTAGGGCAAGTTGTCAAGCGGAAACGCTGAAAGCGCCCCCCTTCGTCTAACGGTTAGGACACCAGACTTTCAATCTGACAACGAGAGTTCGACTCTCTCAGGGGGTACGTACCTTGGAAACAAGGTGGCAATGGCCGCGTAGCTCAGTTGGTTAGAGCGCCGCCCTGTCACGGCGGAGGTCACCGGTTCAAGTCCGGCCGTGGTCGCTGGAACAGCGCAAGTTGTTCATGGCTCTGTAGCTCAGTTGGTAGAGCGAACGACTGAAAATCGTTAGGTCAGCGGATCGATGCCGCTCGGAGCCACCAGATACACCCCGGAGCAATCTGGGGTTTTGTTTTTCTCGCATATCTTTTCCGATTTACCTGCGTGATTTCCGCTCGTTTTCCAGCACAAGCGCCATCCGAACCATATCGGCGAAAGACATACGCCCATTACCCCCAACGAAGAGGGATGTTCTGTCCCCTCTGTTGCTAAACTATGGTGCAGGTAGACAAGGGGTTGACGGCTGTACTGTTCCATGATGTTGACCTCTAAACGGGTGTATCCCTGGGGTGAGGCGAGTGGAGATACTGTTAATCGGCAACACCGACTTCGTGACGAAGCAGTGGATCGAGCACGCGTTCCCCCCACGACAAGGTGGTGGTGGCCCTCCGCAAAGGGACCGAATCCAGCGGCGAGGATCTCAAAATCATCGACATGCCCGACCGTGACGCCGTGTCGGAAGTGTTCTCCAACTACGAATTCGATCGAATCGTCTACTTCTCCGAAGATCTGACGCCCCGCAGCGAACGTGACGGCGACCTGGGCTACCTGCGCCGACTGCTGCACACCGTCCGCAATCGCAAGGTCCAGATGCTGATGGTGAGCGGGCCGGAATCGGAATTCACCTATCCGCAGGAAACGGACGTGCACGAGACCAGCAAAAGCCTGATGTCGCGTGCCGGCGAAGAGCTCGGCCTGTACTATGCGCGCACCTACGATCTGGAAGTGAAGATCGTGCGCTGCCCCTATCTGTACGCGCCGCAACGCAATGGCGTCACCGCATATTTCAACGGCTTGTTCGAACAGGCACAAGCGGGAGAACTGCGCTTCCATGAACGCGCCGAACAACGCACCTGCTTCCTATGCGCCGACGATCTGGCCGAACTTATCTACCGCATATTCGACGACTGGACCGCCGACAGCGAGCTGTTCCACGTTCCGAACGTGTTCGACTTCACTTACGGCGATTTGGGAACGCTGATCGCGGGATATTTTCCGGGAACGAAGGTCGTATACGGCGAGGACCGTCCGCAGGCATACCCCGCCGACGACCACGAATTGCGATTGCGGTACGGCTTTTCGCCACGATACTCGCTTCGCGAGGATTTTCCGCACGTCATCGAAGGCTGGTTGAAGCTCCGCGAGAACAAAACCGACAAGCATCCGGTATGGGATTTCCTACGCAGCCACAACAAATGGTGGACCGTGCTGGAAATCATCGGCGCGTTCCTGCTGACGGAATGGCTCCGCACTTTTACACAAGGCAACAGCCAGCTGGAAACCGTGGACCTGCGATTGCTGTTCGTGGTGATCGTCGGCACCATCTACGGGCTGCATGCCGGCGTGTTCGCAGCCGTACTGGCCTGCGCCGGCGTGGCCATGTCCTACGCGTCGCAGGGCGCGTCCTTCGCCCCGTTGTTCTACGACACATCGAACTGGCTTGCCTTCGTCATTTATTTCGTGGCCGGATCGGTATGCGGCTATGTGCAGTCGCGCAACCAGGAGAGCGTGAGGTTCGTGCGCGACGAGAACGGGTTGTTGCGCAATCGTCTGGACTTCCTGCGCGGGCTGTATCAGGATGTGCTCGACGACCGCAGACAGTTGCGCGACCAGATCATCGGCAGACGCGACAGTTTCGGCAAACTGTACGCCGTGACCCGAGAATTGGACGAAGTGCAACCGCAGAAGCTGTACCATACGGCGATCCGCATCATGCAGGAAAGCCTCGATAGCGACAGCCTCGCCATCTTCCGAGTGGACAACGGCGGACGGTTCGCCCGTCTTGTGGCGGCGAGCCCACGGTTCGACGTCGGCAGCTTCCGCTCCGTACGCGTCTCGGATTACGGTGAAATCATCACCGCGCTGGAACACAACGGCATATGGGTGAACCGAACGTTAAAGGACAAATTCCCGATGTACGCCGTCGGCGTGCGTGACCGTGGCGAACTGGCCGTGATCATCACCATGGGAGAGGCCAAACCGGACCAGATGAACCTGTACTTCCAGAATCTGTTCAGCATCATGTGCGGTCTGGTCGAATCGGCCATGATCAGGGCCTTCGAATACGAGGACGTGGCGCGCCGGTCCATGCTGGTGCCGGGAACGAACCTGCTGAAGCCAGAAGCGTTCCTGCCGAAGGTGCTGGCTGCCAACGACCTCAAACACGACCATATGGGCGACCATCTGCTGCTCAAAGTCGAATGCGAGGGAAACCTTGAGGACGTGGACTCCCTGCTGATGCAAAGCATCCGCCAGACCGATGAGGCCGGCATGCTGACGGATGACGGCGTGTATCTGCTGATGAACCAGGCTGGGGGAGAAGGAACTGCCGATCATCCTCAAACGTCTGACCCGTTCCGGCTTGCACTGCTCCTACGTTCCGCAGACCCAAGAGGATGCCCTGCTTTCCGAAGCCCAATCGCATATCGCGCAAGCCGACGATTGGGGGGTGAAAGCTGATGGGGTCGACGACTATCGCCGCGTTGATCATCATCGCCGTGCATCTGCTGGTCTGCATGACGCTGTGTCTGCTGCACCACGTCGGAGTGCTGAAAGTCGATGGACTGCTGCTCCCGTTCATGGCGTTGATTCCCCTATGGGGGCCGTTGAGCGTGGCGCTCATGCATTCGCGTGCCGTGCTTCGTGGGGGACGACGGATTCCCGCCGGTCTGCAGGAACTGAAGGTCGAGGATCAGGAACAACGCAACATTCTTGTGGACGACCGTACGGATTACGCCAACACCGTGCCGTTGGAAGAGGCGCTGATCGTGGACAATCCACGGCAGCGTCGTAATCTGATGCTGTCCATTCTTAACGAGAATCCCGGCCAATACGCCAATCTGCTCTCCCAAGCCCGTCTGAACGAGGATGTGGAAGTCGTGCATTACGCGGCCACGGCCATGGCGCAGATCAGCGCGAAGGAAGACATCGCGTTGCAGCAACGCATGGAGGAATACGAGCGGAACCGCGATTCGGACGAGGCGCTCGACCGGTACCGTGAGGCGCTCGAACACTACTTGAAATCCTCCATGGAACAGGGGTATGCCAGAACGTTGCAGATGCGCCGATACGCCGACCTGCTCGCCGAACAGCTCAAACGGCATAACGACTACCGCACCGTATGCTCGTTGGCGAAGACGCAGATGGATCTCGGTTCGTTCGATGCCGCGTCTCGCACCATCGAAGCGGCGCTGTCCGCATGGCCGCGTCAAGGTGACGTCTGGCTGATGAAACTGCGATTGGAAGCCGCACGTCACGATGGCGAGGCGGTGCAACGCACCGTCCGGCACATCAAGGACGACCACATCTACCTTGGCGGCCGAGGCCACGACATCCTGCGATTCTGGCTCGGCTACAAGGAGGCTGGGCGCGCATGATACGTTCCGCATGGCGCATATGGAAGCGCTTCCGTTGGAAAAACCTGGTCCGCGTGTGGGCCGTATTCATGGCCATCGCCTTGGTGCTGTTGGCGCAAACCTTGGGCATTCACTACGGCGCGACGAAATTCACTTTGAAATACATGGCTCGTAACGAGGCCATTCCGGCCCAGAACGCCATCATGGGGCAGCGCGCCACGAACCTGATGCTCGTGGATAGTTCCCAGGATGGTGTGGACGAGGCCGAAGCCATGATGAAACAGGTGCTGCTCGACATGAAAGTGCCGACCGCCACCGTGGATCTGGCCAAAAGCCGATCCCGACGACATCCCCTCATTGAATCGGTACCGCACCGTGCTGATCGTCATGCCGGAACTTGATTCGCTGGGGGATGAGCTGGTGTCCATCATGAGATGGGTTGAAGGCGGCGGCAACATGATGCTTGCCATGACGCCTGAAAAAATCAGGCTATCTGGACGCGATCGGGCCTCAAATCGGCATCGAATCCTCCGCATACGACTACGTGATGACCAAAGGCATCAAGCCTGCCAGGGACTTTATGCTGGGTGGCGGGCACACCTACATGTTCAGTGGCCCGTTCAAATCGTCGTTGAGTCTGAACCTCAATGAGAAGGCCACCGTCGAAGCGGTCAGTGCCAATGGCCATACGCCACTGATCTGGAGTGCCGATGTGCGTTCCGGACGAACCGTGACCTGCAATATCGGCATCTATGGCAAGGTGGTGCGCGGCTTCTATGCCTCCGCGTTCAGCCTGCTGGGTTCCGCCACGGCATACCCGGTCATCAACAGCGCCGCGTTCTATCTGGACGATTTTCCATCCCCGGTCCCCAGCGGAGACGCCACCTACATCAAACGCGACTACGGCATGAGCATCGCCGACTTCTATTCGAAGGTCTGGTGGCCGGACCTGACCAAACTTGCGGAACGCTACGGTATTCGGTTTACCGGCGTGATGATCGAGAATTACGGGGACGATACGAAAGACGCTCCCGTACGGCAGAAGGACGAATCGCATTTCAGCTATTTCGGCGGACTGCTGCTCAAACAGAACGGCGAAATCGGCTACCATGGCTACAACCATCAGCCGCTCGTACTGCCGAACACCGATTATGGCGACGAATACGCGTACCATCAGTGGCCGAATCGCAAAGCTGTCGTCGCCTCGCTGCGCGAGCTGATCGCATTCCAAAAGTCCGTGCTGCCGGCGGCCACAGCGTCGGTATATGTGCCGCCGTCCAACATCCTGTCCAAGGAAGGACGGCAGACAATCGGACGAGACGTGCCCGAAATCCGCACCATCGCCAGCACCTACCTGCCAAGCGACAGCAAACTGCCTTACGTGCAGGAATTCGGTGTGGCCGATGACGGCATCGTCGAGGCGCCGCGCATCGTCTCCGGCGGCATGGTGGGAGATTACATGCGGCTCGCCGCAGAATCCGAACTGAACATGCATTTCGTCAGCACCCACTTTATGCATCCGGACGACATGCTCGACCCTGACCGTGGCGCGAAAGAAGGCTGGGCGGTCTACAGAAAAGGCCTTGAGAACTATCTCGACTGGCTTGAAGCGTCCGCACCGTCCATCCGCATGCAGACAGGCACGGAATGCGCGTCCGCGGTGCAACGCTTTTCTGGACTGACTGTCAAGATGAGGGAATCCGCCAATGAGTGGGAATTCGACTTGGGCAATTTCAAGGACCAGGCTTGGCTGCTGCTCCGCGCGAACCATGGCACGCCCGGCAGAATCCAAGGCGGAAGCATGATCCGGATGACGGGGAATCTGTACCTCATCAAGACCACGGACTCCACAGTGCACGTCGAACGCAAGGCTGGAGGCGCGGCATGAGAGTCTGCCTGGTATTGGAAGGTTGCTACCCGTACGTGCATGGAGGCGTGTCCACATGGATGCACAGCTACATCACCGCCATGAAGGAACACGAGTTCGTGCTGTGGGTGATCGGCGCGAAAGCCAAGGACCGTGGCAAATTCGTGTACGACCTTCCATCCAACGTGGTGGAAGTGCATGAGGTGTTCCTCGACGACGCGTTGCGTCTGAGCGGTGAACATGCGAAAGTGATCTTCACCGACGAGGAAGTCAAGGCACTGCGTGAGCTGGTGAATCTGAGCGATCCCGACTGGGACGTACTGTTCAACCTGTTCCACAACAAAGGCGTGCATCCGCTGTCGTTCCTGCAAAGCAACGAATTCATCGACCTGTTTACGAAGATCTGCATGGAGGAATACCCGTACGTCGCCTACGCGGATGCGTTCCACACCGTGCGATCCATGCTGCTGCCGGTGCTGTACCTGATGACGGGAGAAGTGCCGAAAGCGCAGATCTACCATGCCATCTCCACCGGTTACGGCGGCCTGCTGGCATGCTTGGGCGGCAGTATCAACCACGCACCCGTATTACTAACCGAACATGGCATCTACACGCGCGAACGCGAGGAGGAGATTCTTTCCGCCGAATGGGTTGCGCCCGCGTTCCGGCAACGGTGGATCCGTTTCTTCGCCATGCTGTCACAGGAGATCTACCGTAGGGCATGGCGTGTGACCAGCCTGTTCGGCCGCGCTCGCCAGACCCAGATCGACATGGGCGCTCCGGCAAGCAAATGCCTGGTCATTCCCAACGGCATCCAATACGAACGGTTCTGCGACATTCCACTCAAGCCTGAGGACGGTTGGGTGGATATCGGCGCCGTGGTACGTCTGGCTCCCATCAAGGACGTGAAAACCCTCATCCACGCGTTCAGCGAACTGTCGAACCGCGTGGACAATGTCAGGCTGCACATCCTCGGTGGTGTGGACGACCAGGACTATGCCGACGAATGCTATAAGCTGGTGAAACAGCTTGAAGTGAAGAACCTTGAATTCACCGGACGCGTGAATGTGGTCGAATACATGCGCAAACTGGATTTCACGGTGCTGACCAGCATCTCCGAAGGCCAGCCTCTGTCGGTGTTGGAATCGTTCGCGGCGGCCCGCCCTTGCGTGACCACCGACGTGGGCTGCTGCCGTGAACTGCTGGAAGGCGAGGAAGGCGACGACCTCGGCGTGGCCGGCTTCTATGTGCCTCCGATGTACCGCGAGGGCCTTGCCCGCGCCATGGAACGCATGTGCGCGAGCCGCAAGCTGCGCGAAGCCATGGGCCAAGTGGGACGCGAACGCGTGAAAACCTACTATCGGCATGAGCGCATGCTTGACGAATACCGTGCGCTGTATCTCGATGCCGCCGACCATTACGGGTTGGAGCACTGATATGGCGGGAATCGGATTCGAACTCAAGAAACTGTTCCACCGCAAGGGCCTGGTCGCCATGGTGCGCGCCTACGGTTATGCCGGTGTGATCTGCGCCGGACCGATGCTGCTGGGCATCCTGCTGCAGTTCGGCGTGCTGGCGGTCAGCGGTTGGTGGCACGTGCCCCGCGCGGACCAGAATCTGCTGGTCTGCATGATCACGTACACGCTGCTCGCCTCATTGGTGTTGACCAGCTTCCTGTCCATGCCGGTGACGCGTTTCCTTGCGGACATGCTGTTCGAACATCATGAGGAGACCATTCTTCCATCGTTCTGGGGATCCACGACCCTCATGCTGGCGGTGGGTGCGGTGCTGTACGCGGTGTTCCTGCTGTTTTCCGGCGCGACCCTCATGCAGAGGTTACTCTGCCTATGGCTGTTCCTGGAAATGATCGTCAATTGGAATGCGATGAGCTATCTGACGGCCATCAAGGATTACCAAGGCATCATGTGGTCGTTCGTCGCGGCGGTGGTCGTGGCGTTCCTGTCCGCATGCGCGATGATGGCGCTGGGCCTGCCGCAGGTGGAAAGCCTGCTGGCCGCAGTGGCGTTCGGCTACGGCGTGATGATGGTCTGGGACGTGGTGCTGCTGCACCGGTATTTCCCGCAAAGCTCGGAAAGCCCGTGGACGTTCCTCGCATGGCTGGACCGGTTCCTGCCGCTCGCCCTGACGGGACTGCTGACCACCCTCGGCTTGTTCTCCCACTTGGTGATCACCTGGTGTGGTCCGCTTGGCGTGCATGTGAAGGGACTGTTCTACGGTGCCCCCTACTATGATGTGCCCGCGTTACTGGCGTTCCTGACGATTCTGATCACCATCGTGAATTTCGTGGTGTCGGTGGAAGTCAATTTCTATCCGAAATACCGTGCCTACTACGCGCTGCTCAACGACGGCGGCACCGTGAAGGACATCGTGGTGGCCGAACGCGAGATGCTCGCCGTGCTCAACCGTGAGCTGTACTACACCGCGTTGAAGCAGCTGTTCGTCACCGCGGCGGTCATCTCGTTGGAAAAGATGGTGTTGGGCGTGCTGCCGCTCGGTTTCAACGATGGCATGCATGGTTATTTCCGTGTGCTGTGCGTCGGATACGCCCTGTACGCGGTCGGCAACACCGTGCTGATGATTCTGCTGTATTTCACTGATTACTTCGGCGCGGTGTGCTGCGCCGCGATATTCGCCGGGTCGGCCACGGTCTTGACTGTCATTTCGCAGTTCGTTCCGGTCGCGCTGATGGGATTCGGCTTCCTGCTGGGCGCGTCGGCGTTCCTGCTGGCCGCGGTCGTGCGATTGGCGGTGTTCACCGACAATCTGCCGTATCGTGTGCTCGGCGCGCAGCCGATTGTGGAGACCGAAAAGCGCGGATGGTTTACGAAACTGGGCGAAGCGTTGGACGAATTCGGCGAACGGCTGCATGGAACTTTCGGACGGAAGGAATCATGAGGGAAAGCGTGGAAAGCATGGAAAGGAACGGACGAATGACGATGGGTAATCGGCCGTGCGGCCGCAATGCCATATTCAAATGCGTGGCGATCATCGCCACGGTCGTGACGACGTTCTCCTGCGTCGCCTGCGGAAACGCTGCGGACAGTGGTTCCACGGCAGACAAATCGGCGGCGCAATCGCAAGGAAAGCATGAAAAAGTCAAGAAAAGCGCCACGCAGGGGCTTGACGGCGCGCATCTGCGTGACAACGACTCGCTGTACAAGGTGTATGACGACAGCGGTGTGGAAACCATGTATCTGACGGTCTCGCGCGGCAACAAGTCGGAAGGCACCGACCACAGTTGGAGCGAAATCAACCAGTATTCCGTGGATGATTACGCGGCCATGCGCACCAACCGGTACCAAGTCAACGGTCTGCTGCAGGTCGGCGACGAACAGGGGCCTGTATCCGGCGAACTCGGCTACGGTGAAAAAGCGCCGAACGCCACCGTGCAGGTGCGCGGCCAGTCGTCCAGTCTCAATAAGCAGAAGAACTACAAAATCGAGCTGAAAAGCGGCAAAGGCAAATGGCGCGGGCAGCGCACCATCGCATTGAACAAACATATGGGCGAAGGGCTGCGATTCCGCAACAAGATGGCATACGACCTGATCCGCGGCATCGACCAGATGATGGGACTGCGCACGCAATTCGTGCACCTGTACGTCAAGGACGAAACCTCCGGTTCCAACTCCTTCGACGACTATGGCCTGTACACGCAGGTGGAGCAGCTCAACAAAAGCGCGCTCCAAGCGCACGGCCTCGACAAGAACGGCCAGCTGTACAAGGTCAACTACTTCGAATTCCAACGCGACGCGGACGTGATCAGACTCGCCGACGATCCCAAATACAATCTGTCGAAATTCGAGGAGAAGCTGGAGGTCAAAGGCAACAGCGACCATACCAAACTCATCGCCATGCTCAACCAGCTCAACGATTATTCGGTGCCGATGAGCAGCATCCTCGGCAAATATTTCGATACGGAAAATCTCGCATACTGGATGGCGTTCCAGCTGCTGACCGGCAACACCGACACGCAGAGCCGCAACATGTACCTGTACAGCCCTACGAATTCCGACACCTTCTATGTGCTGGACTGGGACAATGACGGCATGCTCATGCGCAAGGAGAACCAGATCCGCAATATCTCCACCGGTTCCAGCTGGGAGCAGGGAGTCAGCAACTATTGGGGCAACGTGCTGTTCAAACGCTGCCTGCAGACCAAATCGTTCCGCGACGAACTCGACAAGGCCGTGAAGCGGGAATACCGCTATATGAGCGCAAAACGCATCAATACGATGGTGGACCACTACGAGTCCATCACCAGGCAGTATTTGTGGAGGACGCCCGATTCCATGTACGAGCCGCTGACGCGCGCCCAGTATGACGAAGTGGCGGGGCAGCTGCACGACGAGGTCGCGCAGAACTACAGGATCTACAAAGAAAGCTTCGACAAGCCCATGCCGTTTTTCATCGACGCTCCACAGGCCGCAGACGGCAAACTCAAATTCAGCTGGGACACCTCGTACGATTTCCGTGGCGAGGATCTGAGCTACGACGTCACCGTCGCCAAGGACTATCTGTGTGAGGACGTCATCTTCTCCAAAACCGATCTGGCATTGCCGGAGACGGTGACGGACCTGCCAGGCGACGGACAGTATTTCATACGAGTGCGGGCGCGCAACGCCTCCGGCAAGACGCAGGACGCCTTCGACTACTACATGACCGACACCGGCAAGACGTACGGCACGAGATGCTTCTACATCAAATCCGGGAAGATAGTGGAGGATGTCAATGCGCGGTGATGGCAGGGCGTCGAAACTGCTGGAACGGGTCCGCCGCCGTGTCGGCGAGGAGCTTTCCATGCCTCCGCGCCGCTGTGAGGAACATTACCGGCATGAGCTCAAGTATCTGATTTCGTACGGGCAGAAAGCCGATCTGAACTTGCGTTTGGCTCCGTTGCTTGAACAGGACAGCCATGCGCGTGGCGGCTGCTATATGATTCGCAGCCTGTATTTCGACGATTATTGGAACACCGCCTACCAGGAGAAGGTGGACGGCGTGCTGATGCGCAAGAAATACCGTATCCGTATTTACGATTACAGCGACCGGGTGATCAAGCTGGAACGCAAGCGCAAAAGCGACAGTTGGATCTACAAGGAGGACGCGCCGCTCACGCACGAGCAGTTCGACCGGATACTGGCCGGCGACGTCGGATTCATGGAACACAGCGAAGAGCCGTTGTGCCGGGAATTCTATGTGGAATACATGAGCAATGTGCTGCGGCCGCGGGTGATCGTCGATTACGAGCGTGAGCCGTGGATCCTCGACGCGGGCACGGTGCGCATCACCTTCGATATGAACGTGCGCGCGGCGGTGGATGGATTCGACGTTTTCGACCGTGGTCTGCCCACTCTGCCGGTACTTGAGCCGGGCAAGCTGGTGATGGAGGTCAAATTCACCGAATTCCTGCCGCAGATCGTGCGTGACATTCTGCCAGGCAAGGCGCAGGAGATAACGGCCGCCTCGAAATACGTGCTGTGCTATGACAAAGCCTCGTATCTGCGGGGTTTCGACTACTGGCAGGAAGGCTGGAACGTGCCGAGCGTGTGACTTGAGCGCACCGGTCGGACGTATCGCGGAAGACCGAAAACAGACGGACGAAAACGCGCAGCCGAAAACATCGGCAATCGTAGAAAACGTAATAACCGAACAATCGCAAAAGAGAAAGCGAAACCATGAGCGTAAACGACATGATCAAGAAATCGGTGCTGAACTCCTTCAGCCAATACAACGTGCCCAAAATGGCGCTGGCCCTGCTGGTGGCGCTGCTGGTGGGCATCGTCATCTACTGCGTATACCGGCGGTTCTACACGGGCGTCGTGTATTCGCGCAGCTTCGCGGTGACGCTGGTGGGCATGTGCGTGCTCACCTGCATGGTCACATTGGCCATCAGCACGAACATCGTGATCTCGCTTGGTATGGTGGGCGCGCTGTCCATCGTGCGTTACCGTACCGCCGTGAAGGATCCGATGGACCTGTTGTACCTGTTCTGGGCCATCACGTCCGGCATCGCGGCCGGCGCGGGCATGTATCTGCTGGTGGTGGTCGCCGGCGCGGTGATGATCGGCATGCTCGCCCTGTTCTATTCGCATCAGGACAAGGGCCGCGTGTACATCGCGGTGATCCATTACGCTTCCGACGCGGTCGGGGACGACATCACGCGCGCGTTCGGCCGCACGAAGTTCTTCGTCAAATCCAAAACCATGCGTGGCGACCATGTGGAGATGGCCGTGGAAGTGTTCTGCGACGACAAGGACATGACGTTCGCCGAGCGGATTCGTGCCATCGAGGGTGTTGAGGACGTCACCCTGATACAGTACAACGGTGAATATCACGGATAGGACGTGGTGACAGGAAGGAATCTGTTTGGCTGACACACCGGAAATGGGCAGGACGCCGTCCACCGACGAGCTTGTGCCGGAGCTGACGTTCGACGAGATCGACCGTGCGTTCGACAACAACGAGTTCTGCTTCTACCTGCAGCCCAAATGCAATGTGGCTACGGGTGCCATCGTCGGTGCCGAGGCGCTGGTGCGTTGGAACCACCCCAAATATGGTGTGGTATCTCCGGGCAGGTTCGTTCCCATGCTGGAACAGGCCGGACAAATCTCCCGACTGGACGTGTTCGTATGGCGTTCCGTGGTCCGGATGCTGGCACGTTGGGAACGTGAGGGCCGCAATCTGGTGCCGATTTCCGTGAACGTCTCCATGGTGGACATCGACCAGATGGATGTGGCGGACACGCTCACCGGACTGCTGAACGAATACGATGTCGACGCTCGGCTGCTCCAAGCGGAAATCACCGAAAGCGCCGTGGCCAGGAACCTGTCCAAAGTGGAAAGCACCATCCGCAAGCTGCATGCGGACAACATCGCGGTGCTGATGGATGATTTCGGATCGGCGTATTCGTCGCTGAACATGCTCAAGGACATCAACGTCGATGTGATCAAACTTGACATGAAATTCATCGACCTCAATGAGGACAATGCCAGCAAAGGGCTGAAAATCGTCGAATCGGTGGTCAACATGGCCAGAAAGCTGCGACTGCTGGTCATCGCCGAAGGCGCACAGACCAAACAGCAGGTCGACCAGCTGCTGTCCGTGGGATGCCGGTACATCCAAGGGTATTACTTCCACGAACCGCTTCCGGTGGGACGGATGGAGAAGCTGTTGGCCGAACGTCCCGACGACCGGCATTTCTGGGATATGTCAAACGATTTCATGCATGGCAGCTATGTGCCCGTCAACGGCCGTACCATGCTTGAGACGTCCACGCTCGCCGCCAGCACCTTCGAGATTCTGGCCAATGGCGTGGCGGAACTCTCCCGACTGAATGTGAAGACGGGCGAGTACCGCGCGGTCAAACGCGATGGCATACTGCCGACGCCGGAAACCGATGATTTCGAAACCTACGTGCAGACGCTGATCGCCGAACGCGTGGTGCATCCGGACGATGCCGACAGGTTCCGTGCTGATATGGATCTGGCTTCGCTCCGTTCGCTGCTGTTCTCGCAGAAATCCGCGTTCGGAGTGTACCGCAGTGAGGTGCTGGCCAGAACCGGCGTGATCTCCTTCGCGGTGATTCCCTCACGTGAATGCTCCGAAAGCGATCCATGGGCCGTGGTGATGGTTGGCCGGAACCTGCCGATAGGGTCCTTTGTCCGGTTGAACGGCGAGGAGTACCGACGGGATTCATTGACGGGGCTGCTCAACCGCAACGCTTTCGACGATGATGTGGAATTCATCCAAGCCACCCATGACAAGCCGTTGACGGTGATGTACATAGATCTGATTGGCCTGCATGAGATCAATAATCATTTGGGTCATGCCAGAGGCGACGTGGTGCTGTGCGAGCTTGCGGACGCGGCGCGCGCCTATTTCGGCGACGATAATATCTACCGCATCGGCGGCGACGAGTTCGTGATCATCAGTTTCGCCCATTCGATGGCGCAGAGCGCCCGACAGATGGGATATATGCGTCAGGAGCTGCTTGATCACGGTTGCGAGCTGTCCGTGGGCATGGCCGAATCCGATGACGGCGAGGATATTCCGGATCTGGTCAACCAGGCGGAAAACGAGATGCGCAAGGACAAGAAGCGCTACTACGCCAGCGGCAGCGGCAAAAGGCAGTTGCGCACGTTGAACAAGCAGCTTGAGGACATCCTGGTACGCAACAAAGACATGGAATCGTTGCTGCAGCATTTGAATACACGGTATTCGATCGCTTATGTGGTCAATCTGCGTGCCGATACGCAACGGCCGGTCGTGGTTCCCGGCTATGTGCAAAAAATGCTTGACAAACATGGCGGTTCCTTCCGCGAGATGCTGCTCGACTATTGCGACAAATTGGTGGCGCCGGCCTACCGGGACGGCTTCCGCATGCTGTTCGACTACGATTACGTCCGCGACCGGATATGCAGGGAAGGCGCTATACGGTACGCCTACGTCAGAAACGACGGCGAACGGTTCCTGATTACGATTTTCCCCGACACCCATTCCGTGGACGAGGTCATGTGGGTGTTCGCCAAAGAAGACACGTCGTCCGAAGAATAGGATTTCGGGCATCGGACGGTATGCTGTCCGGTTTTGCCGGTGTTGTGGGATATTGACGAAAAAATTTGTGTGTCGTGGGTGCTTCCTCGCATGGAAAAGGGCTTATGATGAAACCGTTGGCCGCGGCAATGGATGCCGTGGTCTTCGCTTGAACACACAGTCGCTTAAAGGAGAGCACTATGGTCTATCGCATGATTTTCAACCAGACCGCGTATTTCGGCCGCGGAGCCATCAAGGAGATTCCGGGCGTCGCCAGGTCCCACGGCTTCACCAAGGCGTTCATCGTCACCGATCCGGTGCTGCTGGAGACCGGCACCGTCAAGAAGGTCACCGACGTTCTTGACGAGGCGGGCATGCCGTATGAGGTGTTCGACAACGTCAAGCCGAATCCGCCGGTCGAGTGCATCCATGATGGCGTCGCCAAGTTCGCAGCCTCCGGAGCCGACTTCCTGATCGGCCTGGGCGGTGGTTCCCCGCAGGACACCTGCAAGGGCATCGGCATCGTGACTGCCAATCCGGAATTCGCCGACGTGCTGTCCCTTGAAGGCGTGGCCGACACCAAGAACCCGTCCGTGCCGATTTTCGGCGTGCCGACCACCGCTGGCACCGCGTCCGAAACGACCATCAACTATGTGATCACCGACACGGCCAACAAGCGCAAGTTCGTGGCCGTCGACCCGCATGACATCCCAATCGTCGCCTTCGTGGATCCGGACCTGACCGACTCCATGCCGCGCGGCCTCAAGGTGGCCACCGGACTCGACGCCCTGACCCACGCCATCGAAGGCTATATCACACCGGGCGCGTGGAGCCTGTCCGACTGCCTGTCCATGCAGACCATCCGCATGATCGCCAAGAACCTCGCCAAGAGCGCCGATGGAGACATTCCGGCCGGCGAACAGATGGCCTACGCCTCCTACATCACCGGCATGGCTTACTCCAACGTCGGCCTCGGTCTGGTGCACGGCATGGCCCACCCGCTGGGCGGCCGCCTCGGCGTGGCGCACGGTGTGGCCAACGGCATCCTGCTGGCCCCGGTCATGGAATACAACAAGGACTACACCGGCGAGAAGTACCGTGACATCGCCGACGCCTTCGGTATCGCCGATGCCTACACCGGCGACATCGAAACCGTGCGTGAAGAGGCCGTCCAGGCGGTGCACAAGCTCACCGTGGATCTGAAGAACCCGACCAAGATCTCCGAAGTTGGCGCCACCGAAGCCGACCTGGAGCCGCTGGCCCATGACGCCTTCCACGACGTGTGCACGCCGGGCAACCCGCGCCAGGCCACCCAGGAAGACATCCTCGCCATCTACAAGAGCCTGATGTAGGTCCGACTGCGGTAGGCGCAATCGCAAAACCGCAATCGTAAAAAACAAAACGGACGGCATCGATCGCATGGTCGGTGCCGTCCGTTCGCTATCCGCGGAAAATACGCCGCGAATAATCGCTATACCTAATCGCTATTCCTCGTGCTTCTCGCTCCACTCCTCATCAGTGGGAGTGTCGTCATACAGCTCATGGCCTTCCTGTTCGGCCAATTCCATCTGCTCGTTGATCCACGCGGCCTCGGCCGGATTGATATCAGCGGTGTTCAACACCTTCTGCCACACCGGATACAGCAGATGCATCACGGGATATAACGCGGTGATGAGGATTTCCGGCTTGTGTTTGCGGTAATGCTGCGGATGCGCGTTGAACGTGTTCTTGAAACGGCGCATATAGTTGAGGAACGATGCCGGAGACGTGTCCATACGACGTGCGCTGATGCCCGCGATCATCCGCGGACAATACACGGTCTTGAGATCCTTGCCCAACAGATGCAGCGAGATGTCGATATCCTCATGCATCACATCCGCCTTGTCTTGGCAGACCTCGTCGGCGATTTCGCGCCAGGCGGTGGCGCGCAGGGCCATGTTGGAACCGAACAGCAGAGGTTGCCCATCATCGGCCCTATAAATACGTTTGCGGGTGGAATTGTCCCCGCGAAGCCCGAAATGACGGCTCGGCAAATCGTAATACATCACCGGACCGGTGGCGCCCATCGCATCCGGATCCTCGGTGAAAATGCCGGACACCACCTCCACCCAGTCCGGGCGGATCATGCAGTCGGCATCGAAACGGCCAAGAATATCGCCGGTGGCATGATTCAAACCATAATCACGCGTTGGAATCAGACCCTGCTCATCATCCTGATGCAGCAGCTTCACCGGCGCTTCCGGATGGTCCTTCATGAACTGCTCCACCACGGCAACGGTCGAATCAGTGGAACGGTTATCGACGACAATCACCTCATGAGGCATCACGGTCTGCCGGGTGGCGTTGAGCAGGCAATCGTTGATACGCTCCTGTTCATTCCAGGCGGGGATGACAATTGAAACGTTCAGCATGGTTTCAAGAATAGGTTCCAGCCCGTACACGGTGCCTGTCTACAATAAGGAGCCATGAGCGAACGCGAACAGCATATGGATACGGACAAGAGGACGGGAACGTCCGGACAGTGCGGCAATACCGACGAAATGCGTTGGGATCTCGGCACGCTGTTCCCTGCGAAAGGCGATCCACGCAGACCTCCGGAATGGCTGGGTCGCGCGCTGCTGTACATCGCCATCGCCATCGTGCTGCTCTCCTTCTGCTGGCGCAGTTGGGGCAAAATCGAATACCTCATCATCGACGTCGTCATCTCGCTGTTCCTGGCGCTCGCCGTGGAGCCGGTGGTGATTCCGCTGGTCAAGCATGGCTGGAAGCGTTCGTTCGCTTCGATTTTCGCGTTGCTGATGTTGGGTGTCCTGCTTTGCGTGATGTTCGGTCTGTTCGGCAATCTGTTCGTGCAGCAGGTCATCGCTTTGTGCAACGGTCTGCCGGCCCTCTACCAGCAGATCTGCGATTTCGTGGCGCAATACACGGATTTCAAGCTTCCTGAGATCAACAGTCTCGGCGGTGAGATTCTGAAGAACATCCAGACCTCGTGGGTCACGGATTTCGCGGGCACCGCCATCAGCACGGTGTCCGGATTCTTCAGCTTCCTGCTGAACCTCATGACGGTGATCATGACCACGTTCTACATTTCGGCGGCCGGCCCGAAGCTGCGCCGCGCGGCCTGCCAGTGGATGGCTCCCTCCGCGCAGCGCCGGTTCCTGTTCGTCTGGACCGTCAGCCAGACGCAGATCTCATCGTTCCTGTTCTCACGTGCCATCCTCGCCGTGCTCAACGCGTTCTTCACCTCGATCTGCCTGATGGCGTTGCACGTGCCGTATTGGATGCCGTTGGCGTTGTTCTGCGGCGTCGTATCGCAGTTCATCCCGATGCTCGGCACGTACATCGGCGGCGCGTTGGCCGGTGCTGTTCGCCTGGGGCAGCTGTGGTTTGTGGCAGGCGATCGCCGTGGTGGCGTTCATCTGCGTCTACCAGCAGATCGAAAACCTGATCTTCGCGCCGAAGATCTGCCCGCCGCACCATGGACGTCAACGATGCGGTCGCCTTCCTTGCCGTCCTGGCCTTCGGCTCGCTGTTCGGCGCGATCGGCGCGTTCCTGGCGCTGCCTATCGTCGCCTCGATCCAGACGATCGCCCGCACCTACACCAAGCGGTACGATCTGGTCAATTCGCCGCTGATGGACGATCCGGTTCCAGACAAGAAGTCGAAGCTGGTGGAAGGCGCCGAAGTCATCAGCGAACACCTGCACGCCGTGCCGCGCGCCGTGCAGGGGTCGAGCGCGCATGTGCCGATTCCCGACGACGTGCGCTTCCTGCAGGAGCAGGCGTACAATATCACTCGGTCCGACGAGACCGGGGATGCCGACGAATCGCAGACCGTCGCCATTCCGAAGCACGTGTTGGACGGGGGCGATCGCAAGCCGCTGCGGGGAACTGCGGAAGCGGACGGAGCGCAGACGGAAGCCGGACCGCAGGTAGCGGACGGGTCGCAATCGCAGGGAACGGATGACAATCCGAGAAGTAGGTGGCGTTAATGGTATTGCTGAGCGTACTTGATGTCGTGCTGGTGGTTTTGGGGCCGGCGCCGGCATGCTCTACCAAGCGGTCTGCATCGTCATCTCGCTGTTCGCCAAGCCGATCAAGTTCCCCGGAAGCGCCGATGAACAAACGGTACGCGGTGCTGATTTCCGCACGAAACGAAGCGAACGTCATCGGCAACCTCATCGACTGCCTGCATTCGCAAACCTATCCGAGCGAGCTCATCGACATCTGGCTGGTGGCCGACAACTGCACCGACAACACCGCCGAAGTGGCCCGAAACATGGGATGCCACGTCATCGAACGATTCAACAAGGAGCAGGTCGGCAAAGGCTACGCGCTGACCTATCTGCTCGACCAGATGAACGAGTCGGGCGCATCCGACCCGTATGACGCCTTTTTCGTGTTCGATGCCGACAACAAACTCGACAAGCACTACATCGAGGAAATGAACAAGGGCTTCCAAGCCGGTTTCAAAATCCTCACCAGCTACCGCAATTCCGTGAACCTGTCCGACAATTGGGTGTCGTCCGGTTCCGCGTTGTGGTTCATCCGCGAATCGCGCTTCGTTTCCGCCTCCCGCATGTGGCTCGGCAACAGCTGCCACGTGGGCGGCACCGGCTTCATGTTCTCCCAGGAGATCATGCGTCGCAACAACGGCTGGAAATTCCACCTACTCACCGAGGATCTGGAATTCACCATGGACAGCGTGCTGCACGGCGACCGCATCGGCTACTGCGGCACCGCCATCCTGTACGACGAGCAGCCGGTCACCTTCGCGCAAAGCTGGCGTCAACGCCTGCGTTGGAGCAAGGGATTCCTGCAGGTGTTCCGCTATTACGGACCGGCGTTGATCAAGCGCGCGGTCAGGGAACGTGATTTCTCCGCCGTCGATTTCACGCTGCTGCTGTGCCCGTTCACCGTGCTCGGCATCGCACGCGTGCTGTTGGGCATGCTGTTCGCCGCCTGCGGTTTCGTGACATGGCAAAGCCAGCTGAATTCGCTGACCGGCTGGACATCCGGCATTGTGATATCGGTGATCGGCATGATGGGACTCGCCGCATTGACCATCGTGGCGGAACGCGATCACGTGGGCGCCACCAACAAGGAGCTGCTCGCCTACGTGCTGGCCTTCCCGATCTACATGCTGAGCTATGTGCCGATTTCGTTCCAGGCGGTGTTCGCCAAGTCCGAATGGAAGCCGATCGAGCATAAGGGCTGAGGCTTGCCCGCGGCGGTGTGAACGGTCATGAGATGTTTCGTGGCGATCCATATGGTGCGGATGGTGAAAAGATGACGAAGAGAGGGTGTGGTTTGGGCTATGGATGACGCTGGCGATTACCGCTATACGCGACGACGCCGAGCGATCACGGTGGCGGTTTCCGTCGTGGCCACCGTCGCACTGTGCGTCGGCTATGCAGTGGCCGACATGTGCGATGTCGCACCGGGCGTCCTCACATTGCGCCATGTCGAACATTCGACGGTCGCCGCTGCCGGCCGTTCGATCGAGGCGGCCGACGTGATCGCCGACATCGACGCTTCCAAGACCATCGATCCGGCCGCTGCGCGCGCGCTGACCGACGCGTTCCGAGCCTCAGCCGCCGGCTTCGGCGGCGAATTCTCCATCGCCATCGCCGACGCGTCGGGCAACGTGGCCGCGGGAAAACAACATCGACGTGCCCCGCACGCCAGCATCCACCATGAAAACGTTGACGGCGTATGCGGCCGCCGTCGAACTCGACATGGGCAAGACCCTGGACACGCAGACCTATCTGGAACAGTCCCAGGACGGCACCGCGCGTCTGGTGCTCAAAGGCAACGGCGACATGCTGTTGGGAGCCGGAGCGTCCGACGCGAACCACATCAACGGACGTGCCGGATTGGGCACGCTTGCCGGGCGGACCGCACAGGCGTTGCGGCAGCGTGGCATCACCTCCGTGACATTGGCTTATGACGACACACTGTTCGGCAACGACCGCTGGCCGCAAGGCATCGCCGAACTCGACACGGACCACCTGTACTACGCCCCGACAGCTTCCATGGCCGTGGACGGCGGCAGGAATTGGAACGGGACAGGTCCGGCCAATCCTGATGTGTTCTCGGCGTATCCGGCATTGAGCATGCAGCCGGCGCGTGACGCGGCGCTGGTGTTCCAGCAGCGTCTGGCCGAACAGGGCATCACGGTTCAGGGATTTGTATCGCAAGGCACGGTTGCGGGGGCATCCCATCCGCTTGCCTCCGTGCGTTCGGCGTCGTTGAACGAGATTATGGCGTTCACCATGCGGCATTCCGACAATTCGCTCGCCGAGGAATTCGGCAGGCTGCTGGCGTTGCAGGTCGGCGCGGACAATTCGCCGGCTGGCGCGGTGCAGGCTGTGAAAAGCGTGCTGGAGCGCAAAGGCATCACTACGACCGGGCTCGACATGCGCAATTGTTCGGGACTTACGGAGGATTCGAAACTGACGGCGCGCACCCTGCTCGAAGTGCAACTGCGCAATCTGGCTGCGGGATCGGGGGCGGCCGCAGCCGAAGGAATGTCCGTCATGGGCTTCGTCGGCACCGCTGAGAGCCGTCTGAACGATGCTGACGAAGCGGGGCTGATCCGTGTGAAAACCGGCAGTCTGGGCGACGTGACCTCCATGACCGGCAATGTGTCGCGGTTGAACGGCGGAGCGTTGACCTTCGCGGTGATCGTCAACAATCCCACCGATTTCGCGGCGGCGAAGGCGGCCATCGACACATTCGTGGCCGGTCTGCCGAAGCTGTGAACGGCCACGTGTGAATCTTCCCAGCGGATATTCAGCATATAGCCAGAAACACGTCATTCGCATGTGCCAAGATGGTGGGCATGCGAATCGCTGACGTACAAGAAGACATTGATCACGAGCTGATCAGCAAAGAAGAGATCTCCGACATCATCAACCGTGCCGCGGCACAAGCCAGTGAAGACTATCGTGGCAAGAACCCGCTGCTGGTCTGCGTGCTCAAGGGGGCCGTGAACACGCTTGCGGCGTTTTCCCAGGCCATGAGCATTCCGGTCCAAATGGATTTCATGAGCCTGTCGAGCTACGGTTCCGGCACGGAGTCGAGCGGCAAGATCACGGTTCGTCAGGATCTGTCCACGGATGTGCGAGGACGCCATGTGCTGATCGTCGAGGACATCATCGATTCGGGCATCACCCTGGCTTGGCTGGTCGACGAGCTCAAGCGCCGTGGAGCGGCTTCCGTGGAAATTTTTGCGCTTCTGGAGAAGCCGGCACGTCGCAAGGTCAATGTTGATGTGAAATACAAGGGACGTGAGATTCCCGATGAATTCGTGGTCGGTTTCGGCTTGGATTACGACGAGTACTACCGCAACCTCGATTCGATCGCGGTGCTGAAACCGTCAGTCTATGAAGGAGGTCAGGCATGAGTTTCCCTGGTCCGAACCAGCCGCCAAGCAATGGCGGCGGCAACAAACCCAACGGGGGCAATAACCCGTTCACCAATCCGTTTAGCCGCAACAATGACGGCAAGAACGGTGGCAGCGGGGCGAACGGCAACAAGTCCAACGGCCCCCGTCCGTTCTGGCAGTCGCCGTGGCTGTGGGTTGTGGTCGTGGCATTGCTTGCCGTGACCATGTTCCAGCTTTTCGCCGGTGCGGGCTCGCAAACCATCGACACCAAGGATGGCATGCAAATCCTCAACGGCAACACCGTAGAGTACGCGACGATCGTGGACAACACCCAGCAGGTCAAGCTCAAGCTGTCGAGCGATTACTCCGCCACCGACCCGGACACCGGACGTACGAAGAACTACGGCAAGAACGTGCAGTTCTACTACACGTACGCGCAGTCCGCGGCCGTGGTCAAGGCCGTGCAGAAGGCCGATCCGGCCAAGGGCTGGACCGCGTCCATGCAGCAGACCAGCATCTGGACCTACCTGCTCACCTCGCTGTTGCCGTTCCTGATCATCTTCGGCCTGTTCTGGTTCCTGATGAGCCGTATGGGCGGTGCCGCTGGCGGCATGTTCGGCATGGGCGGCAAGAAGAACAGCGGCAAACTGCTCGACGGCCAGACCCCGACCACCAAGTTCTCCGACGTGGCCGGCGAAGACGCTGCCGTGCAGGAGGTCGAGGAAATCAAGGACTTCCTCAAGGACCCGTCCCGTTACAAGGCTTTGGGCGCCCGCATTCCGCGCGGCGTGCTGCTGTACGGCCCTCCAGGCACCGGTAAGACGCTGCTGGCGCGCGCCATCGCAGGCGAGGCCGGCGTGCCGTTCTACTCCATGGCCGGCTCCGACTTCGTGGAGATGTTCGTGGGCCTTGGCGCCTCCCGTGTGCGTGACCTGTTCGATGAGGCCAAGAAGAACGCTCCGGCCATCATCTTCATCGATGAGATTGACGCCGTCGGCCGCAAGCGTGGCGGTTCCGGCATGAGCGGTGGCCACGACGAACGCGAACAGACGCTGAACCAGCTGCTCGTCGAGATGGACGGCTTCGACAACGATACGAACCTCATCATCATCGCTGCGACCAACCGTCCGGATGTGCTTGATCCGGCATTGCTGCGCCCGGGTCGTTTCGACCGTCAGGTGGCCGTCGAAGCACCTGATTTGGAAGGCCGCGAGGCGATTCTGAAGGTACACGCCAAGGGCAAGCCGTTCGTGCCGGACGTTGACCTGCATATGATCGCCGTGCGCACGCCGGGCTTCACCGGCGCCGACCTTGCCAACGTGTTGAACGAAGCCGCGTTGCTGTGCGCCCGTGCCGGCGCCCAGCTCATCGACAACCGCGCCATCGACGAGGCCATCGACCGTGTTCAGGCCGGTCCGAAGCGTCGTTCCAAGGGCATGGCTCTCGACGAGCTGCGCAACACCGCATATCACGAGGGTGGCCATGCGCTGGTCGCGGCCGCCATGAACGACACCGATCCGGTGACCAAGGTGACGATTCTGCCGCGCGGCCGTGCACTGGGCTACACCGCGGTCATGCCAACCGAGGACCGTTACTCCATGTCCCGCAACCAGCTGCTCGATCAGATGGCGTACGCCATGGGCGGCCGTACCGCCGAAGAGGTCGTGTTCCACGACCCGACCACCGGTGCTTCCAACGATATCGAAAAGGCCACGAACATCGCGCGTCAGATGGTGCTCGACTACGGCTTCTCCGAGAAGCTGGGCGCCATCAAGTGGTCCGACGACGAGCAAAGCGATCTCGGCGCGCTCACCCACAAGTACTCCGCGCACACCGCCGAAATCATCGACGAGGAAGTGCTCAAGCTTGTGGAGACCGCGCATACCGAAGCATGGAACGTCATCAACGAGAACCGCGACATCCTCGACGAGCTGGTACGTCAGCTGCTCGTCAAGGAAACGCTCAACGAGAAGGAGCTTGCCGCCATCTTCGCCAACATCAAGAAGGCGCCGAAGCGCGAGGTCTGGTTGAGCGACGAGAAGCGTCCCGATTCCGACATTCCGCCGGTCCCGATTCCCGACAAGCTGAAGCAAAGCGCAGGATTGACCAACTGATGAGCGATACCGATTTCGATACCCTCTTCGACGACAAGGCCCGTGCCGCTCATGCGGCCGGGCCTGTCGGCTATGACGAGGAAGGCGTGCGCCAGGCCGTGCGCCTGTTCTTGAAGTCCATCGGCGAGGATCCGGACCGTGAAGGTCTGCTGGACACGCCGGACCGTATCGGGCGCGCGTGCAAGGAGCTGTTCGCCGGCCTCGGACACGGGCCGGAGGAAGTGCTGAAAACCCGTTTCAAGGTGGACACCGACGAAATGGTCCTCGTACGCGACATCGAACTGTTCTCCGTCTGCGAGCATCATCTGCTGCCGTTCCATGGCGTGGCCCACGTCGGCTACATCCCGCAGAACGGCCAAGTGGCGGGCTTAAGCAAACTGGCACGGTTGGTGGAACTGTACGCACGCCGTCCGCAGGTGCAGGAGCGGCTCACCCAGCAGGTGGCCGACGCGTTGATGGAAGGCATCGACGCGCGTGGCGTGATCGTGGTCACCGAATGCGACCACATGTGCATGGCCATGCGTGGCGTCAAGAAGGCGCAGTCCCGTACCGTCACCTCGGCGGTGCGAGGATGCATGCGCGACGCGGCCACGCGGACCGAGGCGATGAGCCTGATTCTGTCGAACCATTCGTAAGTGCGCTTTACCGGGCGGAATCGGACAGAACCGAACGGAAGAACGGAATGAATGAAGGAAGAAAACCGATGGCGATTGATATGAAGGCGATTTATGATAGCCAGCGCACGTTGGTGATGGGCGTGCTCAACATCACGGAGGATTCCTTCTCCGACGGCGGCCTCTGGCTTGCTCCGGAGGCGGCCAAAGCCCATGGCGAGGCGATGATGAAAGCCGGTGCCGACATCATCGACATCGGAGCGGAATCCACCCGTCCGGGAGCCAAACGCGTCAGCGAAGCCGACGAGAAGGCCCGTGTGCTGGGCGCTGTGGACGCGCTGATTCCCGAAGGGGCGGTGCTGTCCATCGACACCACGCGCGCTTCGGTGGCGTTGGCCGCGCTCGAACATGGCGCGCAGATCATCAACGACGTGTCCGGCGGCCAGTTGGACCGCGAGCTGCCGCATGTGGTGGCCGACCATTCCGACTGCCTGTACATCGTGCAGCATTGGCGTGGCTGGCTTGCCGGCGCCGCGGGCAATGTGCCGGACGCCGACACCTCCCGCTACGAGCATGGCGTGGTGAATGACGTGTATGACGAGCTGATGCGTCAGGTGGATGCGGTGCTTGAAGCCGGGGTGCAGGCCGAACAGGTCATCATCGACCCGGGCCTGGGCTTCTCCAAGCCGGGCGTGGAGCATAACCTGCCGATTCTGGCGGCGCTTGACCGGTTCAACGCGGCTGGCTATCCGGTGCTGATCGGCGCGTCCCGCAAACGTTTCGTCGGCTCGCTGCTTGCCGGCGCCGGTGTGACCGAGCCGGACATGGCCTCAAAAGGACAACGCCACCGCGGCCATCAGCGCCCTGTGCGCGGAACATGGCGTGTGGGCCGTGCGCGTGCATGACGTGGCGAAAAGCCGCGACGCGGTCGCCGTCGGCAACGCATGGCGCGAGTATGCGAACGCGTGACCGTGCGAATCGCAGATAGTCACAACATCGCAATCGCGGAAATAATAGGAATACGGAACGTAGGAACGGCAAAGGGAAGGCTGGTATGGATCAGATTCGACTGACGGGAATCCGCGCGACGGGCAAACATGGCGTGCTCGACTTCGAGCATGAGCGGGCCCAGACCTTCGTGGTGGACGCCACGCTGTTCCTCGACCTCGCTGCCGCCGGCCGTTCCGACGATCTGAACGACACCGTCGACTATGGTGCGATCGCCAAAGGCATCGTGGCCATCATCGAAGGCGAACACGTCGATTTGATTGAAAAGCTGGCCAATCGTATCGTCGGCATGATTCTCGGCTTTCCCGCCGTGTGCCGCACGCAGGTCACCGTGCATAAGCCGAATGCGCCGATCACCGTGCCGTTCGACGATGTCAGCGTGACCGTGGAACGTTCCCGTGAAACAGTTGACAGTCCATCGCGTGAGCGGTCGTCGGAACATGGGCAGGTGCATCATGCCATCATCGCCATGGGAGGCAATCAGGGCGATGTGACCGCCACCTTGCGTGACGCCGTTCGGTGCATTGATGGGCTTCCCTCCACGCAGGTGACGGGGGTGTCGCCGCTCTATCGGACCGACGCATGGGGCATGCCGGAAGGTACTGCGGAATTCCGCAATGCGGTCGTGTCCGTGGATACCAGGCTTTCGGCCGCCGAACTGCTGGCCGGTTTGCAGCGCATCGAAGCCTCGCATGGTCGCGTGCGCACCGACCATTGGACGTCGCGCACGCTCGATTTGGACATCATCGACTTTGACGGGCAGGAAAGCGCCGACCCCGACCTGACGTTGCCGCATCCGCGCGCATGGCAGCGGGCTTTCGTATTGGGGCCGTGGCTTGCGCTTGAACCGGACGCAGAACTCGGGGGAGCGCACGCCGGTTCCGTGGCACAACTGCTGCACGAAACGTCCGACCGCGACCATATCGATGAGATCGCGGACGATTGGATGGTTGCCGGAGCTCAGGATCCCATAGTTCGCGATTCCGACATTGGGACGTCTGCAGATGACGTTGATGCGATTGACGATGCCGATTCTGTTGAATCCATTGATTCCATTGAACTTCCGGAAGGTACGGCGGCCTCCAAAGCAGCCGCTGCGGCCGCGGCGAAACCGGGACCGGCATCCCGTCGAGCGGTCATTTCCCTGGATAGCGTTTCAACTGATGCGGAACACCAGTTCCGTCAGGCGATCGTGGCCATCGACGCGCTTCCCGGCAACCAGGTGGAAGGTATTTCGCCGCTGTACCATGTCAGCCAGGTCGACGACTATCCGGACAAAATGGCCGCCGTCATGCAGATTTCCACGCGCATGGACGCGCGTGAGCTTATCGGTGCGTTGGAATCGGTGTCATCCTCCATTTCGGATGACCTCGACCTCGACCTTGTGGACATGGAAGGCGTGGTCCGCAACGAACCTGATTGCATGGTGCCGTGGCCGTCCGCACGTGAGCATGCGGCCGTGCTCGCCCCATGGTTCGACATGGATCCGGACGCGAAACTCGGCAGGGATCCGGTCGCGTTCCTGCTGGCGATGGCTCCGGACGCCGCGCAAGTGGGCATGCTGACCGACAATTGGATTATCGGAGACACGCTATGAGAGCACGCAGAACCCCTTGGTGGTCATTCGTCCTTGCGGCCGCGCTTGGCGTGCTGGCCGGCATGGGATTGGCGAAATACGGCGAGATTTCAGGCCTGCCGTTGGTTGGCGCACCCTGGATCGTGCCGGTGGTGCTGGCCGTGTTGGGCGGTGTGGTGCTGTACATGGCTCTGCAGATTCATAAATACACGACCAAAGATCCCGTCAAACGCGCGCAGCTCAAGCCATTGGACCCGCAGAAGGCGTTCGGCACGCTGGTGGCCTGCAAAGCGCTCGGACTTGCGGGTGCGGCGTTGGCCGGCTGGTACGGTGGGCAGATCATCATGAGTCTGCCGCATGGTGAGGCGGAATTCTATAGCCAAGCCATCATCGAATGCGTGGTGGCCTGCGTGGTATGCGTCGCCGACATGATCGTCGGCATCGTGGGGGAGTGGCTGTGCCGCATCCCGCCTATCGACGGGCCGGAAAGTCCGGCCGTGAAAAAGGCCGCACAGCGCAATCGCTATGCGGCCGCCGCCACGAAGGCGTCTACAAAATCGGCTACGAATCCTGCCGCGAAATCGAAAGTCTGAACGTCAGACCTTCTTTAACTCCGTCTCAGTCCTTCTTCGGCACGCGGAACATCGCTTCCTGCGCCATGCAGGCCACCAGCTCGCCATCCTGTGTGTAGACCTTCGCTTGGCCCAAGCCGCGTCCGTGCGCCGCGGTCGGCGTGTCTTGCACGTACAGATGCCACTGGTTGATGTCGATGTCGCGGTACCACCACATCGAATGGTCGATGGACGCATACGAAATGCCCGGCGTGGCGATGCTTAAGCCAGCACGGCGCAGAATCGGCTCCAGCATGATCTGGTCGCAGCCCATCGCCAGCATCGCACGATGCATGACCTGCGGCACGTCCACCTTGCCGTCGGCCTTCATCCACACCATCTGCTTGCCGGAATCCTCGCTGGCGCTCTTCTTGTCGGCGCCAAGCATGATGGTGCGCGTCACATGGCGAATATCGAACGGCGACTTCTCCGCATAATACTTGGCGAACGGCGACTGTTCCGCATACGGCTCCATCAGTTGCTTCGCACTGGTCAGGCTGTCGGGATCGGGAATGTTCTCAGGCATCGGGTCGGCGAATTCGATGCCTTCCTGGTCATGTTCCTGGAAGCTGGCGATTGCCGTCAAAATCGAGCCCTGCGCCTGCGTGACATTCACGCGACGGGCGGAGAAGGAACGTCCGTCACGTAGATTTTCCACGTCGAACAGCAGATCCTGACGGATATCGCCGGCCGAAATGAAATAGCCGTGGATGGAATTCGGCAGACGGGATGGAGCGACGGTTTTCGACGCGGCCATCAGCGACTGCGCGATGACCTGTCCGCCGTAGACTCGGCCAGTGGGGAAGTACAGGCTTTCGCCGTTGATATACGTATGGTTGCGATAGTTTGAGGGCGTGCCCAGCTGGAGCACCTTTGCCAGTCGCTGCAGCGGCGTCATGTCTGTCTGCGTCATGATGGCCTCGATTCCTTCCGCGTGTGGATAGCTCTTTATGCTGGCATCGAGTCTATCCATACGTAGTAAATTTCGCCGGATTGTTTTGTAACGAGTACGTGAGAAGAATGAACGGTTGGTTAGCGGCAAACGGTTGACGTATGGCAAAGCGCCACCGCTCGTAATGAAGGGTGGCGCTTTGCTGAAATCTGCGCTTAACGCGACTCGATTGGATCTGTCTGCCTTTAGCGGGTCAGCTTGCGGTGCAGGCGGTGCGGGCGGGCCGCATCCTCGCCGAGACGGGCGATGCGGTTCTCCTGATAGGCCTGGAAGTTGCCTTCGAACCAGTACCAGTTGGCTGGATTCTCGTCGGTGCCCTCCCATGCGAGGATGTGCGTGGCCACACGGTCGAGGAACCAACGGTCGTGGGAGATCACCACGGCGCAGCCCGGGGAAGGCGAGCAGCGCGTTTTCGAGGGATTCCAGGGTTTCGACGTCAAGGTCGTTGGTCGGTTCGTCGAGCAGCAGCAGGTTGCCGCCCTGCTTCAGGGTCAGCGCCAGGTTCAGACGGTTGCGTTCGCCGCCGGACAGCACGCCCACCAGCTTCTGCTGGTCGGAACCCTTGAAGCCGAAGGACGCCACGTAGGCGCGGGTCGGCACTTCCACTCCGGCCACCTCGATGAAGTCGAGTCCGTCGGACACGGCCTCCCATAGGTTCTTGTTCGGGTCAAGGCCGGCACGGTTCTGGTCGACGTAGCTGATCTTCACGGTGTCGCCGATCTTGAGCGAACCGGAGGTCAACGGCTCCAAGCCGACGATGGTCTTGAACAGGGTGGACTTGCCTACGCCGTTCGGGCCGATCACGCCGACGATGCCGTTACGCGGCAGGGTGAAGCTCAAGTCGTCGATGAGCACGCGGTCGCCGAACGCCTTGTGGATATGCTCGGCTTCCAGCACGGTGGAACCCAGACGCGGGCCGGCCGGAATCTGGATTTCGGAGAAGTCGAGCTTCTTGTTGTTGCGTGCCTCCTGCTCCATCTGGTCGTAACGTTCCAGACGGGCCTTGTTCTTGGCCTGACGGGCCTTCGGCGAGGAACGCACCCAGTCGAGCTCGCTCTTCAGGCGCTTGGCGAGCTTGGCGTCCTTGGCGCCCTGGATCTCCATACGCTTGGCCTTGGTCTCCAGGTAGGTGGAGTAGTTGCCCTTGTATGGATACAGGTGGCCGCGATCCACTTCGCAGATCCATTCGGCCACATTGTCCATGAAGTAACGATCGTGGGTGACGGCGATGACGGCGCCCTTGTACTGGTGCAGGAACTGCTCCAGCCACAGAATCGACTCGGCATCCAAATGGTTGGTGGGCTCGTCGAGCAGCAGCAGGTCCGGAGCCTCAAGCAGCAGCTTGCACAGTGCCACACGACGGCGCTCGCCACCGGAGCACACGCTCACCGGCGTATCCGGATCCGGGCACTGCAGGGCGTCCATGGCCTGTTCGAGCTGGGAGTCGAGATCCCAACCGTTGGCCGCGTCGATATCGTTCTGCAGCTTGCCCATTTCTTCCATCAGAGCGTCGAAATCGGCGTCCGGGTTGGCCATTTCCTCGCCAATCTGGTTGAAACGCGCCACCTTTTCGGCAATCGGGCCGAATGCCATCTTGATGTTCTCGCCGACGGTCTTGGTGTCATCCAGCGGCGGTTCCTGCTGCAGAATGCCGACGGTGAAACCAGGGGTCAGGTAGGCTTCGCCGTTGGAAACGGTGTCGAGGCCGGCCATGATCTTCAGCAGCGTGGACTTACCCATGCCGTTCGGGCCGACGACGCCGATCTTCGCGCCCGGCAGGAAGCTCAGGGTCACGTCGTCAAGAATCACTCGGTCGCCGTAAGCCTTGCGGGCCTTGATCATCTGGTAAATAAACTCAGCCAATGTTGTGTTCCATCCTTAAGAAACGTTGGAATTCCAGCGTTTTGCGTATGTCGGTCGACGGAAAATCGCACTTGTTCGCCGTGCTGTGGCGCGTTGCCGGCGCGACTGGTTGCGGACGAATCGCAAGTCTGCTGCGAACTCATCGAAGCCAAGTGTTTTCGGACCGTGTCCATACGCAAAGTACCATCGCCGATTATCCCATATCCCGTCTACACAGAGTGGCGGTTACTCGTAGGAGGCATGGGCGCCATTCGACGAAGGGCGATCCGGCATGTTCGATAATCCGACTTTGGCGAAAATCGGCGAAACCCATGGCAAGTCGGTCGCCTAGGTGATTCTGCGCTGGCTGGTGCAGTGGAACATCGTGGCGTTGCCCAAGTCCACGCATCGGGAACGAATGGAACAGAACATCGATGTATTCGACTTCACGCTGAGTGATGAGGAGATGGCGGCTGTCACCGCGCTGGATACCAAGACCAGCCTGTTCTTCCGCCATGACACCCCGGAGGCCGTCGATATGTTCGTTGGTTTCATCAAGGAACGCGCGGGACGGGAATGACGCTGACGTACTGAGAAAAAGGAAGTCCCGATGTTGCCCCCGTAGGTGCTGTGGCGGCGATTTTCCTTGGTTTTTCCGCGCTTTTCGAGTGTGAGGGTGGTGGGTTGGCTGTTTTCGGCGGGCGGCTATTGATTGGTGGGCGGCAGACCGGCGATCAAATGATCACGCCATCGCAGTGGTCGATCTCGTGTTGGATGATCTGCGCGGTGAAACCGGTGAACGCTGCGTGGCGCTCGCGGAATTTCCGATCCATATAATCCACTTCGATGCGCTGGTATCGGACGGTGCGGCGCTCGCCCTGGAGCGAGAGGCAACCTTCCGCCGTATCGAACGCGCCGTCTTCGGCGGTGATGTGTGGATTGAACATCACGAAAATGCGGCCGCCGAAATCCTCATCCACAAAAGCGATGATGCGCTTGGGAACGCCGATCATATTGGCCGCCATGCCCACGCAACCATTGCGATGCGCGTCCAACGTGTCTTTCAGGTCCTGCGCCACGGCCAGATCCTCTTCGGTGTTCTCGGCTGCGGCGGACGGCTGGCTCAAAAATGGGATGGACGTCATGATCTCACGCTGCATGTGATTCCTCTCGTTGGATGTTGCCGGTCTGCCAATATTGTAGCGTCGCATGGCTGCGAGACGGACGGCTGGGCGAACCTGTCCATTCCCTGACCGTTCGCGTCGGCTTCGGGATGTGAGGCACAACGTGTGCGGCTTGGACTGGTGCAATATGCTTGGGGTCATGGAAGACATGTTGCAATACCGCGAATATATGGCGCAGGTTCTTGAACTGGCCCGCAAGGGTGCGGGATGGGTGGACCCGAATCCGCTGGTAGGCGCGGTGGTGGTATCCGGTGGCGAGGTTCTCGCCACCGGATACCATGACCGGTATCGTGGCCCGCATGCGGAGCGTATGGCGTTCGACTATGCCGACGCGCACGGCATCGATCTGACTGGCGCCACGGTCATCGACACGCTTGAACCCTGCTGCCATGTCGGATCGCAGCCGGCGTGCACTGCCTTGATTCTGGCGCACGGCATCGCACGCGTGGTGGTCGGATCGGTCGATCCGAACCCGATTGTGGCGGGCAAAGGCCTTCGCATCCTTGAGGAAGCGGGCGTCGAAGTGGTTCGCGACGTGATGCGGGAGGAATGCGACGCCATCAATCGCCATTTCTTCCACTACATCACCACGGGAAAGCCGTACATTGTGGACGGCAGAAGGCGTGCGGGTGAATCGGACTCTGAGTATGCGGTCCGTCGGCGCGAACTATATGCCACATATGCGGCGGTGCTTGCCGGAACTGAATCGGACGTTCCTGACGAGTCTTTCGCGCATTTCAACGGACCGGTCCAAGCCGTCGGCGCAGACGAAGTGGTGATTGGCGGCCACAGGCCGTTACTCCTGGAGGCCGGCGCGCTCGCCTGCACGGATCCAGACGAATGGCTGAGTGAGCTGGGCAAGCGCAAAATCGACAGCCTCATCGTGGAAAGCGACGAAGCATTCGAGCGGTTGTCCATGGCTTGCCAAAAAGACTGAAGCGCCATTCGTGCGTTGTTGGCCGTGTATCTCGCTTATAGATGGCGGATTCGTCTGCTTGTCCAGTGCTATCTCGCTTATAGGTGGCGGATGAATTTTGCGAAAAGGTCTTAGAGGGTGTAAATCATACCCTCTAAGACCTTAATGACGTAGAGGCGCCGCCATCTATAAGCGAAATAGCATCGGGCGGCTTTCCGATTCCGCCATCTATAAGCGAGATACGTGAGACTGATATGTCCAGCACCCAGCAAGCATAGTGGCGAGCACATGGTCGGGCATGGCGCGCATGGCCTCAGGGGACTCAAGCTCACTCGGATCGCAATCCAGCAGCACTAGGTCTGCCGCATCTCCAGCTTGCAACGTCGTACGCCCCAGGGCGGTGGACGAAGCGAGAGCGGTTTCAAAATCCAGACATTGCTCAGACTGGAAAGGCTCCCGGTCGGAACTCTCCGTGCCGAACACCGCTGCGGAAATGGCCAGCCACGGATCCACGGCGCGACCGGCGCGTCCGATCCCATAAGCAGTTTGATTCCAGCCCGATGCAGACTGTTGAACGCGTAGGGAATTCCGGCGGGATTGCCCAGAATCGTGTGATGACGTCACGGTCGTCCATGGCGTGCTGCGGCTGGATGCTCGCGGCAAGTCCCAATTGCGCAAGACGTGGAATGTCGCGTTCCTTGAGCATTTGGGCATGCTCGATGGAGCCGTGCGCGTGGGTACGTTCCGCGCAGTCGAGCACGATGGTGTTCGCTTCGTCGCCGATGGCATGGCAGGCGATGTCGAAGCCATGTTCGGTGGCGAGCCGCATATACGATTCGATTTGCTCGGGGGTGTAGCTCAGCGTGCCGTAGGTTTCCGGCGTAATGCCCGAATACGGTGTGGAGCAGTAGGCGGATCGGGTGTTGAGCGAGCCGTCGGAAATCATCTTCATCGCACCGACATGGCCCAAGCCATGGCTTCCGGGAAGTTCGTCGCCGGTGTGCCAGCCGTCGTCGATGGCTTGCTGAAGTCGTTCGGGGTAAACGCCGGCTTCGATGCGCAATCCGTCAAGCCCCTGCTTGAAGCGGTCAATCCACGTGTCGATGTTCTCGGCCATCTCATAGTCGCGCACGCCGACCACGCCTTTGCCGGCGGCGTCCTGTTCCGCGTTGCGCAGCAATCGCATCAGCTCGTCAGCCGCACCGGGGCCTTTGTCCAGCTTGCAGTAAGCGTCGAACCATTCAAGCTCGCCGACGAGTCCCGACTCTCCTACATGCACGCCGAGCTTACGAGCCGCGGCTGAATTCACCCAGCCGCAATGCATGTCTGCGCTTGACAGCGCCACGGGCTGGTCGCCCGACACCGCGTCGATCGCAGCCAATGTCGGTTGGGCATCATCGGCCCACAGGGAGTGTCTGAACCGCATGCCGACCACGTACTGGTCCGGGTCGAGCGTGCCGGATTCGCGGCGTTCCTCTAAGTGCTCGCGTAGCAGGCTCATTGCCTCATCGGCGCTGCGGGCATCAATCAGATCAAGCCGCCCCAGCGTGTACGACCACTGCGTGAAGTGCGTGTGACAATCCCACAAGCCGGGAATGACCCACGTTTTTGAAGCCTTGTCTACCGACTTTTCCGAAGACCGTACATCCGCGATCCGCCCTTGCTCAATCGTGATGTCGACAGACTCATCGGACCCCACGAAACACACATTCTCAATCACATACGGTTCGCCCATACATCCTCGATTCAACAAAATGACCTCATTGCCAGCCATAGTATCCTTGCAATGCTTGCGATTGCCGCGCTCGTCTCAATCGGCTATGCACACTTTGAATTCCTCCGCTGGGATACGGTTATCCGCATCAGAAAAAGAAGGGCGCAGTTATCCACTTATCCACTGTTTGCCGGAAGCCGGTAGGCAGCGCGGCGACATTTCCTCTACTTTGGCGCTATGGACAATGGAGCACAATATTCGGAAAGCCTCGCACGGCTGAGGACAAGAACCATCGAACAATGTCTCGAAGCGCAGAGGCGCACCGGAAGGCGGCTGGTGTTCGCGCTTGATACCGCACTGAGTTTACAAGGCATCGAACTGCCTCGCTACCGGCGCGGAGGGCTTTTGGCTGATACGCTGCACGCGGTGATTGAAAGTAACGGCGTGCGAACGATACTGCAGGGGATTTGTTTTGTGCTTTGGTCTGGACCTCAGACGCATATGCCGATTCATCATGGTCGATTGCGATGCACGGATTCCGTGACCGCATGGGCCATGCATGCCAATCGGCTTGAAGATGAAGAATTGGTGGTTTTGGGTGATTCGATGATGCGGCGTGATGGACATATGAAAAAGGCCCCACACTGGAGGAGTTTCGGATATATGTCGATAGCTTGTCCGATTTGTCCAACTATTCAGGCTCCGACAGATTACGTGCGGTGAGAGGAGTGTCGAAAATGCGTAGGGCTCTCAGGCTGATGCGGGAGAATACAGATTCTTCCCAGGAAACGAGAAGTCGAATTGTTCTGTTGCGTTATGGTTTGCCTTGTCCGGAAGTGAACTATGCCATTCGGCTCAAAGGCTATTCTCATGTATTTTTCGCGGACATGGCTTATCCGGATTTGAAAATCATCATTGAATACGACGGCAGGCATCATGCCTCGCGATGGTTGGCTGACAGTAAACGTCGGGAAGCGTTGGAGGATGAAGGATGGCTGTATATCCAGGTGACGGCGGAAAATCTCAGGGATGAGGATTCTCAAAGGGAATTGGCGGAACGTGTGGCGCAGAGGATGTCATTGCGTTTGGGGGAGCCTGTGCGGCTATGTGGGCGAATGACGATTGCTCAGATAGCCGATGGTCGGAGGAAGGGCAACCGTCTGTGAGGCTTGGGCAAGCCCATATCTCGCTTATGAATGGCGGAATCGGGCTGCGGCATGATGCTATTTCGCTTATAGATGGCGGATGAAATCCACAAAAAGGCCTTAAGAGGTATGAATATTAGCCCCCCCTAGGGCCTTAGCGATTCAAGAAGACCGCCATCTATAAGCGAGATAGCATCGGTCGGGTGAAGAAATCCGCCATCCATAAGCGAGATGGCGGATTTCTGCGGCTCACTGCACGGCGGCGAGGGCTTGGTCGAGGTCGGCGATGATGTCGGCCGTGTTTTCGATGCCGCAGCTCAGGCGCACCAGGTCGATGCCGACGCCGGCTTCCTCAAGCTGCTCCTCGGTGAGCTGGCGATGCGTGGTGCCGGCCGGATACAGCGTGCAGCTGCGCGCATCGGCCACATGCGTGGCGATGGACACCATCTTCAGATGGTCGAGGAACGCGGAGACCTTCTCGCGGCCGCCCGGCACGCCGAAGGAGATCACACCGCAGGTGCCGTTCGGCATGTACTTCTCCGCCAGCGCATGGTACTTGTCCGTTTCGAGGCCCGGGAAGCTCACCCAGCTGACGCGCGGATCGGCGTCGAGCCACTTGGCCACGGCCAGTGCGTTCGCGCAGTGGCGCTCCATGCGCACGCCGAGGGATTCCAGATGCATGCCCATGATCCACGAATTGATTGGCGCCGGAGTGGAGCCGAAGTCGCGCATGAGCTGCGCGGTGGCCTTGGTGATGTATGCGGCCTTGCCGAATTCCTTCGCGTAGGTGACGCCATGGTAGGAGTCGTCCGGAGTGGTGAGGCCCGGGAATTTCTCCGCATGGGCCATCCAGTCGAAATTGCCGGAATCGACGATCGCGCCGCCCACGCAGGATCCGTGGCCGTCCATGTACTTGGTGGTGGCGTGCGTGACGATGTCCACGCCGTACTGGAACGGACGGCAGTTGATCGGCGTCGGGAAGGTGTTGTCGACGATCAGTGGCACGCCGTGACGATGCGCTGCGTTCGCGAACTTCTCGAAGTCGAGCACGATAAGCGCCGGATTGGAGATGGACTCGCCGAACACGGCCTTGGTGTTCGGCTGGAACGCGGCCTCAAGTTCCTCTTCGGTGCAGTCCGGGCTGACGAAGGTGCATTCGACGCCCATCTTGCGCATGGTCACGTTGATGAGGTTGAACGTGCCGCCGTAGATGGCGGAGGAGGCGACGATGTGGTCGCCGTTGTTGCAGATGTTGAACAGCGCGAAGAAGTTCGCCGCCTGGCCGGACGAGGTGAGCATCGCGGCCGCGCCGCCTTCCAGCTCGCAGATCTTCGCGGCGACGGTGTCGTTGGTCGGATTCTGCAGGCGGGTGTAGAAGTAGCCGGATTCGGACAGGTCGAACAGTCGGCTCATCTGTTCGCTCGACTGGTATTTGAAGGTCGTGGCCTGGATGATTTGGGGGAGTGCGGGATTCTCCATTGCCCGGCTGATAGCCTCCCTGCACGCAGATGGTGTCGACGTTTTCGCTCATATGTTCCTTCTTTCGATTCCGCGCTTCCGTGCGCCGCGCAGGTGTTGCGCCGCGATGCGAACAAACAAACACACTGTATCACTGCATTGATAAATGGCTTGATTCCAATGGAAACGCCGTATAGTTTAACGAATTGACAAACTTAGGTAATTCAATTTATTATGTAGACCAAGACGGGCGGAAAGCCCGCTGCGAAATAAAGCTTTACGTAAGTAAACCAAGCAAAGGAGCATTCCATGGGTCTGTGGGATATCGATAAGATTCCGTACGTCGGTCGCGAAAAGGGGCCGCAGGAGGGTCTTGCCTTCCATTACTACGATGCCGACAAGGTCGTTGCCGGCAAGAAGATGAAGGATTGGCTGCGTTTCGGCGTCGCATGGTGGCACACCTTCGACCAGCAGCTCGTCGATCCGTTCGGCACCGGCACCGCCCAGCGTCCGTGGTACGGCAAGTATTCCGATCCGGAGGACGAGGCTCTGGCCAAGGTCGACTACGCCTTCGAGTTCTTCCAGAAGCTCGGCGTCGAGTACTTCTGCTTCCATGATCGCGACATCGCTCCGGAAGGCGACACCCTGCGCGAGACCGACAAGAACCTGGACAAGGTCGTCGACAAGATCGAAGAGAACATGAAGTCCACCGGCATCAAGCTGCTGTGGAACACCTCCTCCCTGTTCACCAACCCGCGCTTCGTCTCCGGCGCCTCCACCTCACCGTTCGCCGACATCTACGCCTACGCCGGCGGCCAGCTGAAGCACTCCCTGGAGATCGCCAAGCGCCTGGGCGCCGAGAACTACGTGTTCTGGGGCGGCCGTGAAGGCTACGAGAACCTGTGGAACACCCAGATGAAGCGCGAGCAGGAGCACATGGCCAAGTTCTTCCACATGTGCCATGACTACGCGAAGGAAATCGGCCTGGACGCCCAGTTCCTGATCGAGCCGAAGGCCAAGGAACCGACGATGTTCCAGTACGACTTCGATGCCGCAACCGCCATCAACTTCCTGCGCACCTACGACCTGATGGACGTCTTCAAGCTGAACCTCGAAGGCAACCACGCCAACCTGGCAGGCCACACCTACCAGCACGAGATCCGCACCGCCCGCGAGGCCGGTGTGCTCGGCTCCCTCGATGCCAACCAGGGCGACAAGCTCATCGGCTGGGATATGGATGAGTTCCCGACCGACCTGTACGAGACCTCCACCGTCATGTGGGAAGTCCTCGCCGAAGGCCAGATCGGCCCTCACGGCGGCCTGAACTTCGATGCCAAGCCGCGCCGCACCTCCTTCGCCGCCGAGGATCTGTTCCGCTCCCACATCGCAGGCATGGATTCCTTCGCCGCAGGCCTCCTGGTTGCCGCCAAGATGCATGAGGACAAGGTCATCGAGAACCTGCAGGCCGAGCGTTACAGCTCCTTCGATTCCGGCATCGGTGCGACCGTCGAGAACGGCACCGCCTCCCTGGCTTCCCTCGAAGAGTACGCTCTGGACATTCCGCAGGCCAAGCTCATCGAAGCCACCAAGTCCGATCATCTCGAGTCCGTCAAGGCCACGATCAACAACTATATGATCGACGCCCTGGCCGAGGCGTGAGCCGAAAACCCACTAGGGTTTTAGGTAGCCTCGGGCGAAGTCCGAGACGGTAGTCGAGGGCGAGCAATGACTGGGCGCGCGTAGCGTTCGGAAATTGCAGGACCGAGGCATGGACGCAATAAGGAGTTTCCGTTAGGACTCCTGATTCATCGCTGGATCAAACAGTGGGGCTCGACTGTGACAGAGCCGGATGTGGTGTGCCGAAGCGTCGGTGTTCCGGCACACCACTCGCTTTTCTTTCCTTCCTCCTTCCTCAAATTTCCTTCGCACGCAAGTCGTTTGCCGGCTAGATCGCCGGTGAGCGGCTTGTTTGCGTTGTTAGACCAAGCGAAAATTTCGATTATTCGCAATGATGTGATGTATCCAAACGTTCCCGAATGAGGCGTACTTATGACCACAACGATTACCATCGCCAATCCCATTCTTCACGGAATGCATCCTGATCCGAGTTGGATTTGGGATGATGATCTTCGGCAAATCGTGCTTGTGACCTCCACCTTCGAACTGGTTCCAGGCTTGCCTATTTACGTTTCCAGGGATATGGCCCACTGGAAACACGTGTCGGATGCCATAGATGAGGAGTTGGCAAGACGTTTGCTCATTCCTTTCGTGGATGACTCGGGTGGCGTCTATGCGCCGACGCTGCGTAGGATTCGTGGCAAATACGTGATTGCCTGCACCATCGCTCGCATCAATGGACGCAAAGCCATCGCGGAAGGATGCTCCCAGGCCGAATTGGATGCGGCCCAGGCGGCGGAAGGCAACTTCGTTCTTGAGTCGGACTCAATCGACGGACCTTGGCGTGGGCCGTTCTGGATCGAGGGCGCCGAAGGCATCGATCCAGACATATTCGAGGATGAGGACGGCAATGTGTACTGGACCCAGACCCGTCCTGCGGTCAATCCGCAATGGGAAGGCCAGACCGAGGTCTGGACCCAACGCATTAATCCGGAGACTTGGACTTTTTGTCGATGACGGTCTTCCTGCGGGATCGGGCAAGACGGTAATATGGCGCGGATACGGTATGGAATCGGTGTGGGCTGAGGCGCCGCATCTCTATCGCGTGGGTGATTATGTGTATCTGATGACC
>ENA-OQES01000036-OQES01000036.1-human-gut-metagenome-genome-assembly--contig:-NODE-36-length-54231-cov-4.858421_pt1 | contig 54231 bp, 60 predicted proteins | sample MGYA00242798_ERZ504641 | MGnify/ENA primary metagenome ERZ504641 (study PRJEB26092, sample SAMD00036327) | human gut metagenome | host: Homo sapiens | study: EMG produced TPA metagenomics assembly of...
CATTTCGTCCGATAAATCCATAGATAGCGCCCTTTTTAATATGCATGCTGACACTGTCCACAGCTTTATGATGTCCATACCGCTTCGTCAGTCCTCGTGTTTCCAATAACATCTCACTCAAGTTTTTCATCTCCTTTTTCTTATCTGCATTTATCATAAAAGATGAATCCTAATCAAACGCAAATAAATAGTAAAAAAAGGAGTAAAGATTACGCATGAAGACGATAACCGATTCCCCAATACTGTCTCAATGTATTCCTCCGAAGTCACTTGTTTGATTTTCTTGCGGATATTGCTGATATGAACGTCCAATGTCTTCGTCTCACCCATATAAGGTTCGTCCCAGGCATATTCGAAAATATCCTCTTTACTGAAAACCTGTTTTGGATTCCTGAGCAGTAATTCTAAAATCGCAAACTCCTGTTTTGTGATCTTCGGAAGTATCTTTCCAGCAATTTCAACCTGAAATGTATTTCTGTTTAATACCATATCTTTAAATGAAAGCGTATGCTGTTCCTCTGCTTCCTTTTCTTCTTTATGACGGAGTTGTACCTGAACTCTTGCCAGCACTTCCCTGATTTCAAATGGTTTCGTTATATAATCATCCGCTCCGCTCGTTAAAACCTCTACCTTTTCATCCAGGCTGTCTTTTGCAGTCAACACAATAACCGGAAGATTTCCCTTTTTCCGTATTTCCTCCAGAACTGCCTCACCTGGAATTCCGGGCAGCATCAGATCCAGCAGCACGAGTGCATAACTGTGCTCCTGCATATTTAAAAGCAGCTTTGCTTCGGTCCCGGAAAATGCCTGCTCACAGGAATAGCCTTCTTTGGATAATGCCTCCTGAAGCAAGTTATTAATATTTGTATCATCTTCTACAATCAGTATTTTCTGCATGATATTGCTCCTTTATCTTCCTCAATCGGCCATGATTTTCTGAGTGCTGCATAGGAAATCAGGAAGTTTGCAAGCCATCCGGCCGGTACAGCAAGCCAGACAAATGCAATTCCGAACCGCGGTGCACAAATCAAAGCGACAGACAAACGGATCGCAAGATTTACCATATTCGCAATGAGAAACGGACGCATGATTCCAAGTCCGCGAAGAACACCATCGGTTGCCATCTTGATACCCATGAAGATGAAAAACGTAACCAAGCCATCTCATATAATCACCGGATACCTGATACGCTAAAGCTGTTCCATCTTTTCCAAGGAATAAGGAAGAAATCTGATTGTGCAGTGATTCAATGACCAGAAAAGCAAGGACTGCGAAACATATATCTAACACCAATGCAGCATGGTATCCCTTTTTGATACGTTCGATCTTCTTTGCACCAAGATTCTGGGATATATACGGCGAAATTCGCATTGCCGATGGATACAAAAATTCAGTGAAAAAAGCATTTTTCCACTCGCATCGTTGCCGAATAACCTGCGAGTGCCTGTGTACCAAATGGATTTACAACGGCCTGTACGATCATCATACCAATCGACACTGTAGACTGCTGAAGAACTGACGGTATGGCAATTTGAAGCATCGAATATAACTCCTGTCCGTCAAACCATTCAAACTGACATTTATACCGTCTCATTCTATAAAGGAAAATCAGAAATGAAAAGACCGCGGAAATCCCCTGTGCAATAAGCGTTGCCAGGGCCGCACCAAACACGCCGAGACCAAGTCCGGCTACCATCCAAAGATCCATAAAAATATTTAATACGGATGAAAAAATCAGAAGAACCAATGGAATTCTGGATTCACCGATGGAAGTAAACATCGTTGAGAGGATGTTGTACATAAACAGAAATGGGAATCCCACAAAATAAACCCGCAGATACAGCACTGCTTCATCCAGTATATCAGGAGGTGTTTGTAATAAACTCATCATTGAATGTGAAAAGCGAAAAACCAAAGATTCCAAGCAGTATGCTCAGGACTTAAAAAGCTGATCAGCGATGTCGACACAATTGTTTTCATTTTACCATAATCTCTGGCTCCAAAATAACGGCTTACGAGTACACCTGCGCCTACACCGGCGCCCAGAGCTACACAAATGAAAACATTCGTAAGTGCAGCACAGGCACCGACAGCCGCAAGTGCCGAAGAACCAACAAACTGACCGACAATGATCGAATCAGCCATATTATATATCTGCTGAAAAAAACTGCCTAAGATCATAGGCATTGCAAAAACAGTTAACGCTTTCAGGGGCGCATCTGTAATTAGATATTCATCTTTTGACATGATTGTACTTCTCCTTAATCAAAATCTCTGGTAATATTTGTAAGCCATTTCTTTCTGAAATAGTGAATAAATACCACGGGCATTTTCTCGAACTCATCTAAAGTCATTACAAAGTAAACCCAGACAGGCGGTAATTTAAAAACATATGCTGCAAGGAAAGTAGCCGGAACTGCAACAAGCCACATAAATATGGAATCTACGATCATTCCAAATCTGGAATCACCGCCGCCTCTGAAACACCCACATATAAGGCAGGTATTAATTCCTTCTCCCACAAGACGCCAGGTTGTCATAATTATAAAAATGCTAAGATAAGAAAGGGCAGTCTCGGTCAATTTATCCCGATAGAAGTCCAGTATCAGAGGACGAATCGCCAGAATAATAACGCATCCGATCAGGCTTACAGCAAGTGTTATCCTAAGCATCCGTTTCCCGTATTCTCCGGCTGTATCAATTTGATCTTTCCCTAACTCCTGGCTGATAATGATAGTCGTAGCATTTGCAAAACCGCGGCAGGCAATAGCACCAATATTTACCACCATAACAGCAACCGCATTTGCGGCAACCATGTCATCTCCGATATGCCCAAGAATTGCTGCAAATGCTGAAGTGGCAAAACTCCAGACAACATCATTTACCACGGCTGGAGTGGCAATTTTCATAAAGTCATGAAACAAAATGCCTGATTTCGCAAAGAAGTATTTTATCCGGAATCTGACATCTGAACTGTTTAATGAATAGATGAGACAAATTAATACCTCTGTAATTCTGGCAATCACAGTACCAAGTGCAACACCTGTAACGCCAAGCTTTGGAAATCCAAACAGACCAAAGATAAATGTGGCATTACAAAATACATTGACACAAAGAGAAACAATGTACGTAATAGAAGGCAGCATTATTTTTCCAATACTTCGAAGAGCGCTCATAAAAACCTGCGAGAACCCCATAAACATAAATGAAAATGAAATCACCTTCAAATACTCACTTCCGGCAGCAATCGTATCCGGACTATTTGTGAAAATCTTCATAACCGTAACCGGCATAGTAAAGGAAATAACGAAAAATATAAGCGAGACGATCAGTGAAATCCGTTCCGCAAGACCGAGAATCCTTTCTACTGTCTTTTTATCCCCTTTTCCCCAGTACTGGGCACACAGAACCGAAGTTCCTGTAGCCATACCGTAATATAAGCAGAACAGAATAAACGTATACTGGTTCGCAAGTGATGAAGCTGACATCGCCGTCTGGCTTACGTATCCAAGCATTACCGTATCGGCAATGTTTACCAATGTTCCAATCAAATTTTGAATCATGATCGGAAAGGCTAATTTTGATGCGTATTTTAAGAAATCTTTTTTATTTAGCATACAACTGTTCTTCCTTAATTCTATAAATGTTTAATCTACAGTACTGTTTTTGCAGCATCATCAGCCTTCCTCTTCTCCGTAATGTTTACTCAAAGAGAAGCCTCTTCCTCGTACCTCTGTAACTCTGCTGATGATCATAAATGCCTCCGGGTCAATCTGTCTGATCAATTTCTCAACTTGTGGAAGTTCTCGATTAGACACAATACTCAATACAATCTGCTTTTGTTCTTGTTTGTAACCGCCTTCCCCATACAGCATCGTCACGCCTCTGTCTACCTGCGCAAGAATTGCCTGACGTACTTCTTCCACCTGTTTGCTGATAATCTTCACTTCCGTCTTGGTATTTCCCATCACTAACACTTTGTCCAACACTGTCGTGTAGATTATTACCAGTAAAATTCCGTATAAAACGCGTTCCGGAGGATTATATAGAATCTGCGGTAACAGAATCAATATATCAAATACATTCAGACTCACTGACACCGGAATTCGAAAATACTTATTCAAAATCAACGGTGGAATATCCATACCTCCGGTAGAAGCTCCCGTTCGAATTACAATACCAAGTCCAATCCCGATTCCAAGTCCGGCAAAAATCGTATTCAGCATTGGATTATCCGTGATCACCAGATCCCCAAAAATATGATTGGCCGCTTCCAATGCAATTGGATATGTGAAAGAACTGAGAATTGTCGTCAGTGCAAATTTCTTACCAAGAAAAATTCACTCCAACTATCAGCATCACAATATTAAATGCTAAGACAAATCCAGAAATTGATGCTCCCGTAAAATGCTTCACTACCAGACCAATACCGGTTGTTCCTCCTGTCATCAGATTCCCCGGTAAAAGAAAAAGTTTGATTACAAAAGCATAGAAAACATTTCCAAAAATGACCTTTGCAACGGTACTTGCCCGCTTTAAATATGCCTTATCCATAAATTCCTCCCATTAGCCATATGATTTTGATTATCCCTAAAAACGCCTGTTAGAGAATCTTCCCTAACAGACGTTCTTCAAAGTATTTCCTAATATAGTGATATTATACCGAGAAATGCGGGCAGTTTCAATAGGATTTTTCAAAGCACAACATATTTAAGAGAATACTTTTTTGAATATTTGCGCACTAATAGAAAAGCCCGCAGAACCGAAGTCCTGCGGGCATATTTCATTTTAAGTATCGATATTAAATCTATCTAGATATTAATTACTCGATGATTGAAGCAACTGTACCTGATCCTACTGTACGTCCACCTTCACGGATAGCGAAACGAAGACCTTCCTCCATAGCTACTGGATGGATCAGTTCAACTGTCATCTCTACGTTATCTCCAGGCATACACATCTCGATTCCTTCTGGAAGCTCGCAAACACCTGTTACGTCTGTTGTTCTGAAGTAGAACTGTGGACGGTAGTTGTTGAAGAATGGAGTATGACGTCCACCCTCGTCTTTTGTCAGTACGTAAACCTGGCATGTGAATTTCTTATGGCAGCTTACTGTACCTGGTTTGATAAGAACCTGTCCTCTTTCGATCTCTGTTCTCTGAATACCACGAAGAAGTGCTCCGATGTTATCTCCAGCCTGAGCCTCATCAAGAAGCTTACGGAACATCTCGATTCCTGTTACAACAGTCTTCTTAACGTCCTCGTGGATACCGATGATTTCAACTTCGTCAGATACGTGAAGTGTTCCACGCTCTACTCTACCAGTTGCAACTGTTCCACGTCCTGTGATAGAGAATACGTCCTCTACTGGCATAAGGAATGGCTTGTCTGTAGCACGCTCTGGTGTTGGGATCCATGTATCAACAGCGTCCATAAGTTCCATGATCTTGTCTCCCCACGGTCCGTCTGGATCTTCAAGAGCCTTAAGAGCTGATCCCTGGATGATCGGTGTGTCATCTCCTGGGAAGTCATACTCGTTAAGTACTTCACGGATCTCCATCTCTACGAGTTCAAGAAGCTCTTCGTCGTCTACCATGTCACATTTGTTCATGAATACAACGATATATGGTACGTTAACCTGACGGGACAGAAGAATATGCTCTTTAGTCTGAGCCATAACTCCGTCTGTTGCAGCTACAACAAGGATAGCTCCGTCCATCTGAGCTGCTCCTGTGATCATGTTCTTAACGTAGTCAGCATGTCCTGGGCAGTCAACGTGTGCGTAGTGACGGTTAGCTGTCTCATACTCAACGTGTGCTGTAGAGATTGTGATTCCACGCTCTCTTTCTTCTGGAGCCTTATCGATGTTCTCGAAATCTACAGATGCGTTACCTTCTACTCTGTGAGAAAGTACTTTTGTGATAGCAGCTGTAAGAGTTGTTTTACCATGGTCAACGTGTCCGATAGTACCGATATTACAATGCGGTTTTGTTCTTTCAAATTTAGCCTTTGCCATTTTGAATATCCTCCTTAAAAATATAACCCTCAATGGGGCAACCTTGTTTTGGTTTTCTATTTTAAACCTGGCTAAGTTTGATTATATTTCAAACTTAGCCGATTTTCAAGCCTTTTATGATATTTTAGGCATTTTTGTTGGATAATACTTTCTCCTGTACAGACTTCGGTACTGGCTCGTATTTCTCGAAGAACATTGAGTAGTTACCACGTCCCTGTGTTCTGGAACGAAGATCTGTAGAGTATCCAAACATTTCTGACAGAGGAACGTACGCACGTACGATCTTTCCGCCACCGAGATCATCCATACCTTCGATACGTCCACGACGTGAGTTCAGGTCTCCGATGATATCTCCCATATATTCTTCAGGCATTGTAACCTCTACCTTCATGATAGGCTCAAGAAGTACAGGTGCGCCCTGTTTCATAGCATCCTTGAATGCAAGGGAACCAGCGATGTGGAATGCCATCTCACTGGAATCGACTTCATGGTAAGATCCGTCGTATACGTTAGCGTAAACACCAACTACAGGGAATCCTCCAAGGATACCAGACTTCATAGCTTCTTCAATACCTTCACCTACTGCCGGGATGTATTCCTTCGGAATAGCTCCACCAACTACAGTAGACTCGAACTTGTATGTCTCCTCACCGTTGACATCCATTGGCTCGAATTTAACTTTACAGTGTCCGTACTGTCCACGTCCACCAGACTGTTTTGCATACTTGCTGTCGATATCAACTGCTTTTGTAATGGACTCTTTGTAAGCAACCTGAGGTGCACCTACGTTAGCCTCTACCTTGAACTCACGAAGAAGTCTGTCTACGATGATCTCAAGATGAAGCTCACCCATACCAGCAATGATTGTCTGTCCAGTTTCTTTATCTGTATGAGCACGGAATGTCGGGTCTTCTTCTGCAAGTTTTGCAAGAGACTCTCCAAGTTTTCCCTGTGAAGCCTTTGTCTTAGGCTCGATAGCGAGCTCAATAACTGGCTCTGGGAATTCCATGGACTCAAGAATTACTGGATGCTGCTCGTCGCAGATTGTATCTCCTGTTGTAGAGAACTTGAATCCGATTGCTGCAGCGATATCTCCTGAATATACTTTATCCAGCTCTTCACGCTTGTTGGCATGCATCTGAAGGATACGTCCAACACGCTCATTTTTTTATTCTTTGTAGCATTCAGTACATAAGAACCGGAGTTCATAACACCTGAATACACACGGAAGTAAGCAAGCTTACCTACGAATGGGTCTGTCATGATCTTAAATACGAGAGCAGAGAACGGCTCTTCATCAGAAGAGTGTCTTACTACTTCGTTTCCGTCTTCATCAACACCCTCGATTGCCGGGATGTCTGTTGGAGCCGGCATAAACTCGATGATTGCATCAAGGAGTTTCTGAACACCTTTGTTTCTGTATGCAGTACCGCAGCATACCGGAACAGCTGTACACTCACATGTAGCTTTTCTCAGAACTGCTTTCATTGCATCGATAGAAGGTTCTTCACCCTCAAGGTATTCCATCATAAGGTCATCATCCAGCTCACAGATTTTCTCTACGAGTTCTGTGTGATAAAGCTCAGCTTCATCCTGCATCTCTTCCGGAATATCTGTTACAGTGATGTCTTCACCCTTCTCATCATTGTAGATGTAGGCCTGCATCTCGAACAGATCGATGATTCCTTTGAATTCGTCTTCTTTTCCGATTGGAAGCTGAAGACAAATAGCGTTCTTTCCAAGTCTTGTCTTGATCTGATCTACAGCGTTGTAGAAATCAGCACCAAGGATGTCCATCTTATTGATGAATGCCATACGTGGTACATTGTATGTGTCTGCCTGACGCCATACGTTCTCTGACTGCGGCTCAACACCACCTTTAGCACAGAATACGCCGACAGCTCCATCAAGTACACGGAGTGAACGCTCAACCTCTACAGTGAAGTCAACGTGTCCCGGAGTATCAATGATATTGATACGATGCTCTAAAGCGCCCGGTTTCACTTTTGTCTTCTCTTCCAATGTCCAATGACATGTTGTAGCGGCTGAAGTAATTGTGATACCTCTTTCCTGCTCCTGTTCCATCCAGTCCATAGTAGCAGTACCTTCGTGAGTATCACCAATCTTATAGTTAACACCGGTATAGTAAAGAATACGCTCTGTCAGTGTAGTCTTACCAGCATCAATATGAGCCATAATACCGATATTTCTGGTTCTCTCTAATGGATATTCTCTTCCAGCCAAGATTTTTTCCTCCTAAAATAATTAGAAACGATAGTGAGCAAACGCCTTGTTTGCTTCTGCCATCTTGTGCATATCTTCTTTTCTCTTTACAGCTCCACCTGTGTTGTTAGCTGCATCAAGAATCTCGTTTGCCAGTCTTTCTTCCTGTGTCTTCTCGCCTCTCTGACGTGAATACATAGTTAACCAGCGAAGTGCGAGTGCCTGTCTTCTGTCAGCTCTAACCTCGATCGGTACCTGGTATGTTGCTCCACCGATACGTCTTGCTTTAACTTCAAGAACTGGCATCATGTTGTTCATAGCCTCTTCAAACACTTCAATAGCCGGCTTCTCAGCCTTAGCTTCTACTCTTTCAAATGCTCCGTATACAATCTTCTGTGCTACGCCTTTCTTACCATCAAGCATGATGTTGTTGATAAGTTTGGTAACAACTTTATTGTTGTATATTGGATCCGCTAATACATCTCTCTTCTGAGTATGTCCTTTACGTGGCACGGTCCTTCCCTCCTTAATCATATTTTCCGGTTTTTCCGGGATTAATTCATCGGTACTCACATGTGTCTTTCTATGAGATCACATTCCATGTGCTCGCAGCCGCGAAATCTATATAGCATCCGCAACCTACGACTAATCATAGTTCTGTTTGTGATACGATTTAACTATTAGTTACACTTATCTAAAATACTATACTGCAATCCGCGACTTCTTATTTAGCGTCTTTCGGTCTCTTAGCACCGTATTTAGAACGAGCCTGTCTTCTCTTAGCAACACCTGCTGTATCAAGTGTTCCACGGATAATGTGGTATCTTGTACCTGGCAGGTCCTTAACTCTTCCTCCACGGATCATAACAACGCTATGCTCCTGAAGGTTGTGTCCTTCACCTGGAATGTAGCTTGTTACTTCGATTCCGTTTGACAGACGAACTCTGGCGATCTTTCTCAGAGCTGAGTTAGGCTTCTTAGGTGTAGCTGTCTTAACTGCTGTACATACACCTCTCTTCTGTGGTGCAGAAACATCAGTTGCACGTTTCTTCAGGGAGTTGTATCCTTTCTGAAGTGCCGGTGCTGTAGATTTCTTCTCAGAAGTCTGACGTCCTTTTCTAACTAACTGGTTAAATGTTGGCATTCTTTTCACCTCCTATGAATTATTCGTTACCTTGGGCTTATGCCTCAAGGGGCTGCGGATAATTAAGTCATTATCCTTATTTGCGCATCAAAAAGACATTGCCTTTTTCCACACGCTCGTTTAGTTTATTACGTTTAGCGCCGAAAGTCAAGGCTTTTTTCCGCATTTTCCATTATTATTTTTCATACAAAAATAACAGATGGCACTCTCTTTTTTCTTAAGAAACCATCTGCTATTTGTTATTAAATCAAATTCCTTTTCTAACGACTATGAAAGTAAATCTCTTCTTTATTTTCAACGAAATGAATTAGTATGCTTTGCCCCAGTATACCATATGCTTCGCCGGTTTTCCGCAGCATACACATACATCTGAAAGATGTTCTTCCTCTTCCGGAATACATCTAGATGTAGCTCCGCCTGTCTGAGCTTTGATCTCATCTTCACAGGCTTCGTCTCCACACCACATTGCTTTGATGAATCCAAGGTTCTCATTGAACTTCTCATTCATCTCATCCATTGTTGTTGCTTCATTGATATGAGAATCAAGGAATGCTTTTGCTCTTTCGAACATATCGTTCTGCATTGTTTCAAGAACTTCAGCAAGTTTTGTTGTAAGCTCATCCAGAGAAACAACGATCTTCTCTCTTGTATCACGGCGTACGATAACTGCCTGATTGTTCTCGATGTCTTTCGGTCCGATCTCGATACGTGTCGGGATTCCAAGGATCTCCTGTCCGCTGAACTTCCATCCAGGTGCTTTGTCAGAATCGTCGATTTTCACTTTGTATCCTGCTGCCTTCAGTGTATCAACAAGTTCATTTGCCTTATCAAGAACACCTTCTTTATGCTGAGCGATCGGAATGATCATTGTCTGCACCGGTGCGATTCTTGGTGGAATAACAAGTCCACTGTCATCTCCGTGTACCATGATCAGCGCACCGATGATTCTTGTAGACAGTCCCCAGGATGTCTCGTATACTTCATGAAGTTCGTTATTCTTATCTGAATACTGAATACCGAATGCACTTGGGAAGGAACTTCCGAAGAAGTGGCTTGTTGCTGACTGGAGTGCTTTTCCGTCATGCATCAGCGCTTCGATTGTATAAGTATCCTGTGCTCCTGCGAATTTCTCACTCTCTGTCTTACGTCCGGAAACTACCGGGATTGCAAGAACATCCTGTGCAAAGTCTCTGTAGACTCTCCACATCTGTTTTGTACGCTCTTCTGCTTCTTCGTATGTTGCATGGATTGTATGTCCTTCCTGCCACAGGAACTCTCTGGAACGAAGGAATGGTCTTGTTGTCTTCTCCCAACGAAGAACGGAACACCACTGATTCCACACCTTAGGAAGATCACGGTAAGATTGAACTGTCTTGCTCCAGACATCACAGAACAGTGTCTCAGATGTAGGACGGATACAGAATCTTTCCTGAAGTTCTTCCAGTCCACCATGTGTTACCCATGCAACTTCCGGTGCAAATCCTTCGATATGATCCTTTTCTTTCTGAAGAAGGCTTTCCGGGATCATAACCGGAAGGTATACATTCTCTACTCCTGTCTCTTTGAAACGTGCATCCAGGTTCTTCTGAATATTCTCCCACAGAGCATATCCGTTCGGAAGGTAGTTCATACATCCTTTAACACCTGAATAATCACACAGTTTTGCTTCACGCACAACGTCTGTATACCACTGAGCAAAATCTTCTTCTCTGGCAGTGATATTCTGTACTAATTTCTTTGCCATTGTTCTTCTCCATTTTTGCTTTTTTTGCATTGCTGTCCCCCTGACAGCAGTTTGCTTTTACTTTAATATAAAAAATCGCCGGGATATCGCATCCCCACGATAGGGACCGAATATCTCCGGCGGTACCACCCTAATTAATGCAATACATCCATTCTATAATCAAAACCAACACAAATGATCTCTGTATCTGCATTCACTTTCTTCTCCTTTAACGCAGGACCTACGCTGTACTTTCATACAGGGACTCCCGGGCCGGTTCCATACCGTAATGCAAAGGCTCTCACCTGCCGCCTTCTCTCTGAAGCATGCTGCGTATCTACTATTCCCGTTCAACGTCAGTTATCAAATGAAATTCTAACTGATAAACACCCGCTGTCAAGCCAAAAAGCTTTATCCTCTGATTTCCAGAAGCTTTGCTTTCAATTTATTTTCCATATTACGAAGTTCCGCCTCCGCTTCCTGGCGTTTTCTCTTCCTTCTCTCTGAATGTTCATCACTTCATCCAATGTAGAGATCAGTGATTCATTTGTTGCTTTTAATGTCTCGAGATCTGCAATTCCTCTTTCAGACTCTTTTGCAGTCTCAATTGTGGACATTTTTAATGTCTCCGCATTCTTCTTCAACAGTTCATTTGTCATATCCGTCACCTGTCTCTGTGCTGCCGCCGCCTGTGAAGAATGTTCTACTCCAAGTGCGAGAAGCATCTGACTCTTCCACAACGGAATCGTATTCACGATTGTAGACTGGATCTTCTCTACCATCTGTGTATCATTATTCTGAACCAGACGGATCTGTGGTGCGGTCTGGATGGAGATCATTCTCGTCAGTTCAAGATCATGTAACTTCCTTTTCGAAAACGGTTGCACATCGAATCCAGATCATTTTGCTGCCTGCGCATCTTCCGGGAGGCCGCTTACCTGAGCTTTGCTCATCAATTCAGCAAAGCTGTGTGCTTCTTACTTCTTCCAGATTTTTTCTTTCCTGCAAGAATGTACATAGAAAGCTCTTTAAAATAAGTAAGATTCAGATCATACATTTTATCGAGTATCGCAACATCCTTTTAAAAGCTGCACCTGATGGTTATCCAGTGCTTTCACGATCTGATTCACAATTTTCTTCGGCTTTCGAATACTTTGCTTTCATAGATTCAACTTTATTCGATGCTTTCTTAAATATTCCAAGAAATCCTTTGCTCTCTTCTTCATCAAAGCTCTTCAGTTCAGTTACAACATTCGTAAGCAGTGTACCAACTTCTCCCAGATCCTTTGACTTCACATTTTCCAAAGCACTTTCTGAGAAAATCTGCCATCCTTTTTCTGTGTACCTGCGCCATACTGAAGAATCATAGAAGAATTCGTCAGATCGATCTGCTGTGCAAATGCATCTACCATCCTGCGCTCTTCTTCTGTCAGGATCGTATCATCCAGCTTCGGTTCTTCCGGCTGCACCGCCGGTTTCTTTTCTTCTTCCGCTTGAAACGGTTCCAGTGTCAGTGTCGGCACTGTACTTACATCCTTGAATGCATCACTCATAGCAATCCTCCATTTCTGTTTGTAACTGTTTTGATTCATTGTCTGTTTGGGATATCATTATTTCTTCAGCCCGTCTTCTGTCAGACCTTCCTGCGCAAGCATTGTATGAAGTACTGAAATATCTGAAGATACATCCCATGCTGTATCCTGGAACAGGCTGTCCAGTAATTTCTCAAATGCAATATTCAATGTATCTATCGTATCTTCAATCTCTTTCTTGGAAGAAATGATATTTTCTCCCTGTACCGGCTGTGCATCCAGCTCTTCATACGCTTCAAGAAGTTTCATCGTTGTCGGAAGATAATAATCCATCATTCTTCGCATATCATTCACAGAATCCGGATTCTGCTCCACGCGGTCAAAAATACGATCCACGAGCAGTTCCATGCGGGAAATCTTTGCCGAAATCACTTCTCCCGGAATTGCGTCATTCGCTGCCTTGATCCTTCTCACATATTCATCTCCTGCCTGTACGATCTTCTGTACTTCCGGTGAAAGTCTGTCATACTCTTCCCGCATCTTTTTCTGAGTAGCCTGCTCCTCTGCCTTGCGCTGTTTCATGTCTTCCATAAGAGCTGTATACTGATTCCATGCATGTTCGCTGACCATCAGGCAGGATTCTTTCTCATCCAGATGTCCCTGACAGAACCAGCCTTTTGTAATCATTTTTTTCACATCTTTCAGAACCTTTCTGACATCTCGTCCTGTCGCAGAAGCAATTTCCTTAATATCACAAAATTCCCGGTCTCTCAGAACAGATACATATTGGCGAAACCTTCCCACCGTACGTACCATATCTACTCCTACATAAGTCATCACTGCAAAAGATATAACAGCAACTGCAAAAATTCCAATAATCAGACCACTGACTACATCAAACGCTGTGATCGCACTTCCAATCAAAGTGATGATAAGAAAAAATAACAGAAGTCAATCCAAATACAGCTCCTGTCGCTGCCAGAAAAGTCCCGCCGATCTTTACCGAAGTTCCTTTGAGATATCTTGGACTCACCGGTACCGGACGATTCTGACTATAATTTCTCATTTCCGACATCTTCGGTCCCTGATTCGGACGATACCCCTGGTTTTCCGCACCTGATCTGCTTCCGGTATTCTTTTTATTTCCATATAATGGCTGTCCGGTCTTCGGATCTCTGTACCAGCCACCGTTTTTAATTCCTGTCGAGACGCAGTCCATCGCATGGTTCACCGTATCAGACACCATCTGGTTCAATCTGCTGTAATCCTTTGTATCAATTGCATCCTGTATTGTCTGCTTTATCTCTTCTCCAAAATGTTCCCAGTCATTATTCATTGATGTTCTCCTTAAAAGCTTGACCTGATTCGTTTGCATCATGTATCATTATAACATTATTAATTCTCAGTTTAGACGCAACTTTAGCGATTGTCAAGAAAGAAGGATACAACTATGATTTCATCACTTACCCCTGAAATAATATATGAGGACAAGGATATTATCGTCTGTCATAAAACCTGCTGGAGTTCCTACCCAGAGCAACCGCAATTGGCACAAAGATATGGTCAGTATTTTTCAAAAAAATCATCTGATGAAAAAAATACTGCTCAAAAAAAACCGCTTCACGCGAACCTTTATCTTGCTGTCATCCATCGGCTGACCAACCGGTAGAAGGACTTCTTGTTTTTGCAAAAACACCTGCTGCCGCAAAGGAACTTTCCCGCCAGCTTACCACATCTGGTTTTGGGAAATATTACCGTGCACAGGCTTTAGGCATTTTCGAACACAACGAAGGAACTCTGGAAGACTATCTTGTAAAAGACGGACGAACCAACACCTCCCGTGTCTGTGAAGAAAATGTGCCTGATGCAAAGTATGCACGACTTCATTATAAAGTAATCCATACAGATACACTTCCTTCTGGTGAACCTTTTTCCCAACTGGAAATTCATCTGGATACCGGGCGTCATCATCAGATCCGCGTGCAGTTTGCACATGCCGGACACCCTCTGATCGGGGATCGGAAATATGGCACTGCCGCATGCACTTCACGACAGTTAATGCTTTGTGCCTGTCGACTGGAATTCACACATCCGACAACCGGTGAAAAAATGGTTTTTCATTTATAAGACAAAAAGGAAAAGTGCAGTGATCGGGCAATCACTGCACTTTTCCTTTCGCCTGTTTCCTATCTATTGTATTAGCCCTGCCTTTACCTGTCATTTATCCAAATAAGAGCAGCACCACAATACCCTACATCTCGTCAACAACCAACGGCTCCGGCTCTTCTTCAAGTGCCTGCTGATATCTTGCAAGAATTGTTGACTGAATTCGTTCTCTTGTTCCTGAATTGATCGGATGTGCGATATCACGATACTCACCATCTAATGCTTTTTTACTTGGCATTGCAATGAAAAGCCCCTTTTCACCTTCGATCACTTTAATATCATGAACAACAAACTCCTCATCAATTGTGATAGATACTACTGCTTTTAACTTTCCCTCTTTCGCAACTTTACGTACACGTACATCTGTAATCTGCATATTACAGTTCCCCTTTCTCTTTTGCATTATCACGGAATATAAATACCCATTTTTTCAGGGCTTTTTGTGCTTATCTTGGCTTATAATGCATATCTTTCATTCTTTTCAATAACTATTTTAATTCCGTCTTCCCCTACATGTCTTGTATTCGCACGGATCGTATCCCTGCTCTCTACAATACAGTTCTCAATGTATGTATTATCTCCAAGATATACATCATTCAATATGATAGAGTTCTTGATCACGCAATTATTTCCAACAAATACTTTCTTGAAAATAACTGAGTTCTCTATCGTTCCATTAATAATACTTCCACTTCCAACCAAACTGTTCTTCACGATCGCACCCGGATTATATTTTGCCGGTGGCTGATCACTCACCTTAGAATATACACTTGGCAGATCCTTGAAGAAATATTTTCTCACTTCCGGTTTCAGAAAATCCATATTCGTCTTGTAATATGCATCTACTGTTGAAATATTATTCCAATAGCTTTCAATCTTATAACCATAAATCTTCTTTACATTCTTATAACGGATCAGGATATCATTTACGAAATCATGTCTCTCTTCTTCCGCACATTGTTCTACAAGATCGATCAGCAGTCTTCTTCGGATCACATAAATTCCTGTAGAGATTGTCTGTGATCTGCAATCATCGGTTTTTCTTCAAATTCTTCGATTCTGCAAGATTCATTCATCTTAACGGTTCCGAATCTTGTCGCATCTTCTCCTGCTCCAAGTTCTTTACAAACAACAGTGATATCTGCTTTCTTCGCAATATGATATTCCAGCACTTTATTATAATCCATCTTATAGACTGCATCACCTGATGTAATGATTACATAAGGTTCATGACATCTTCTCAGGAAATCCAGATTCTGATAAATCGCATCTGCTGTTCCTCTGTACCAGTAACCATTATCATCTGTGATCGTAGGTGTGAATACATATAATCCACCTTGTTTTCTTCCGAAATCCCACCATTTGGAGGAATTCAGATGCTCATTCAAAGAACGGGCATTGTACTGTGTCAGCACAGCAACTTTCTGGATATGAGAGTTTGTCATATTACTTAATGTAAAGTCAATTGCGCGATAGCTTCCGGCAACCGGCATTGCTGCTGCCGCACGTCTTGAAGTCAGCTCTTTCATCTTTCTGCTGTTACCGCCGGCTAAAATAATTCCTACTGCTCTCATACTCTGTCACCTGCCTTTATCAATGTCTCACCGCTTGCAAGTACTCCATCTATGTAATCCTCGGATGATGTCACTCCACTGATGGCGGTATTCTTTCCAATCTGTACTCCTCCCGGAATCACTGAATTCTCTCCGATCGTAGCCAGTCCACCGCTGTAAATATTCGGTTTCATCTTATTCGGGACTTCACTTCCGATTCCGATAGAAACATCATTTCCAATTACCGTGTCTTCTGCTATGATTGCTTTCTCGATCACGCAGTTTTCTCCGATCGTAACTCCCTGCATAATAATTGAGTCACGGACTACGCTGCCCTTTCCTACAGTAACACTTCCTCCAATAACAGAACTGTGGACTTCTCCGTAAATTTCTGTTCCGTTTGCAATGATACATCTGTCTACAACAGCATTCTCTGCAATATACTGTGGAGGAATATTCGCACTGTTCGTATAGATCTTCCAGAATTCTTCATAAAGATTAAACTCCGGAATGATATCGATCAGTTCCATATTCGCTTCCCAATAAGAGCTGAGTGTTCCAACATCTTTCCAGTATCCGTTGTACTCATATGCAAACAGCCTGTCCCCTTTTTTCATGACAATATGGAATAATGTGTTTTCCGAAATCACAGTTTGGCTGGTCTTTCAGCTTGATAAGTGCCTCTTTAAGAACCGGCCAGCTGAAGATATAGATTCCCATCGATGCCAGATTACTGCTTGGCTTCTCAGGCTTCTCTTCGAATTCTTTGATCCTGCTGTCCTGATCTGTCACTACAATTCCGAAACGGCTTGCTTCTTCCATCGGCACCGGCATTGCTGCAATTGTCACATCAGCATTGTTTGCCTTGTGGAAATCAAGCATCACTTCATAATCCATCTTATAAATATGATCTCCTGAAAGAATCAGTACATAGTCCGGATTATAAGTCTCTATGTAATTCAGATTCTGATAAATGGCATTCGCTGTTCCTGTATACCACTCACTGTTTGTACTCTTCTCATATGGTGGGAGAACTGATACCCCTCCAACGTTGCGGTCCAGATCCCACGGAATACCAATTCCAATATGTGTATTCAGGCGAAGCGGCTGATACTGTGTCAGTACACCAACCGTATCGATTCCCGAGTTAATACAGTTGCTAAGCGGGAAATCAATAATACGGTACTTTCCACCAAAATGCAACTGCTGGTTTTGCAACTTTTGATGTAAGTACTCCAAGTCGACTGCCCTGTCCACCCGCCAGCAGCATGGCAATCATTTCCTTCTTATACATTACGTCACCTCATTTCAAGTAAGCTAGAATCATTATACCATATATTTAGAAATAACAAACATATTTACAAGTTTTTTCATACTTTTTCTCCTTTTTATCAATTTCTACCAAAAAGATCTTCTTTCATTTTTTTTCGATATATAGTATAATATAAACGATATAGAAGATTTATGACTAAAATCACAAGTTAATTTTATAAAATCTATTAAAGAAAGGGCGTATCTCAATGTATAAAATCAATTTTGAAAAGCCGATACATATTCATTTTATTGGAATTGGCGGAATCAGTATGAGCGGTCTTGCTGAGATTCTTCTGGAAGAAGGATTTACCGTATCCGGTTCAGATTCAAAGGAGTCTCCACTCACAAAGAAGCTGGAGTCTGAAGGTGCCATCATCCATTACGGACAGTGTGCCGAGAACATTTCTAACGGAATTGACTGTGTTGTATACACTGCTGCGATCAATAAAGCTAATCCAGAGCTTATGGAAGCTGTTGCCCGCAAGATTCCAATGCTTACACGCGCAGAGCTGCTTGGACAGCTGATGAAAAATTACAAGACACCGATCGCTGTATCCGGTACTCATGGAAAAACTACTACTACATCCATGATCTCTCATATTTTACTTGCAGCCGATCTGGATCCTACAATTTCTGTCGGCGGTATTCTCAAGGCAATCGGTGGTAACATCCGCGTTGGAAAATCCGAGACTTTTATCACCGAAGCCTGTGAGTATACAAACAGTTTCCTTCATTTTTATCCGAAGATCAGTGTCATCCTCAATATTGAGGAAGATCATCTGGACTTTTTCAAGGATCTTGAAGACATCAGACATTCTTTCCATCAGTTTGCAGCACTTCTTCCTTCTGATGGAACTTTGATCATCAATGGTGATATCGACAATTATCAGGAGATTTATGACAGTCTTGACTGCAATGTGATCACTTATGGTTCTTCTGATATGCTTGACTACAGTGCTTCTAACATCACTTATGATGAAAAAGGGCTTGTTGCATTTGATCTTATAAAGAACGGAAAAGTGGTTGACCATATCCAGCTTTCTGTAACAGGTGATCATAATGTGTCAAATGCACTTGCATCTATTGCTACTGCTGAACTGCTTCAGATTCCAATGGAAACAATTAAAAAAGGAATTCTTTCTTTCAGTGGAACAGACCGTCGTTTCGAATACAAGGGAACATTTAACGGTGTAACTGTTGTCGATGATTATGCACATCATCCGACAGAGATTGCCGCTACTCTGAAGGCTGCACAGCACTACCCACACAATCAGGTATGGTGTGTCTTCCAGCCACATACTTATACGAGAACAAAGGCTTTCTTCCATGAATTTGCAGAAGCTCTTTCTCACACGGATCATCTGGTGCTTGCAGATATCTATGCAGCTCGTGAGACAGATACTCTCGGAGTTTCTTCTGCCGGTCTTGCAGAGGAAACACGTAAACTTGGAACAGATGCACATTACCTTCCAAGTTTTGAAGAAATAGAAGCTTTCCTTAAAGAAAACTGCAAATCCGGAGATCTCCTGATCACAATGGGAGCCGGAGATGTTGTCAAAATCGGCGAAGACATTTTAAAATAAGGCTTTCTCAATAACTTTGCTAAACTATTCTGTGGAAAAGTTCACATAGATATCCACATGCATGTGAACTTTTCCACACTTTATCCACATTTTCTCCACATAGTTATCTACAAAAAAAGTCCTAGTTACCCACTCGAAAATTCTTTTTAAGATTCTCATATGATGTTATAATATTCACACTAAAGAGAAGAAGATATAGATTTCAGGTTGCCCCTCATCAGACAGAGCAAGTGGCAATTGGTTAATACATAGAGAAAGCAGGATAAGTTATGAAGACTTTGGTTTTAAAGAATAATTTTCAGATGAATATGACAATGCTGCCGAACAGCTTTGTAGATCATTATATGGCGAATGCGAACGGAGAGTTTGTAAAAGTATACCTTTTTCTTCTCCGCCATGTTGAGGATGCTGCATCTTCTCTGAGCATCTCCATGATCGCAGATTATCTGAATAATACAGAGAATGATGTTCTTCGCGCTTTCCGTTACTGGGAATCTGTCGGTCTTCTCAGACTTGGACACGGACCGGACGGTGGAATCACTGCCGTTGAATTTCTTCGTGATGAAGAAGAGAATACTTGTGGAGATACAACTGATTTTTTCCGGCTGTGCATCAGGCTATCCGCAGGATTCAATTCCAACTCAGACTCCGGTAGCTCCGGTAACAGAGTTCCGCTCAGAAGCTGTTTCTGCACCGGTAGAAAGCAGTATCCAGACTCCTGTTTCCAATGCGGTTCCTCTTGATACATTCCGTGCCCAGAAGGAGATCAAGTCTCTCCTGTTTATCACAGAACAATACCTTGGCAAGACACTGACGCATACGGATGTCGACACAATTACTTACTTCTATGATACGCTGCATATGTCTGCTGATTTGATTGAATATCTGATTGAATCCTGTGTAGAGAACGGACATAAGAGTATGCATTATATCCAGAAGGTTGCCATTTCCTGGGTAGAGAACGGAGTTGAAACTATATCACAGGCAAAAGAACAGGCTGCTGCATACAGCCGTAACTGCTACACGGTTTTGAATGCATTCGGCATTAAGAACAGAGGACCTGCCTCTTCCGAACTGGAATATATTAATAAATGGGCTGATACTTATGGATTTTCCGCTGACATCATTCAGGAAGCCTGCCGCAGAACAATCTCTGCCACACATCAGCCAAGTTTTGAATATGCTGACTCCATTCTCACAAAATGGTATGAATGCAATATTCATCATCTGACTGATATCAATGCTTTGGATCATGAATTCCAGAAAGAACGTTCCTTACATAGAAGTCCTGTCACAAAACCAAAGAATGTCACAAGAAATCTGAATAATTTTGAGAGACGTTCCTACGACATGGATTCTCTGGAAGAGCAGCTTCTGAAGAGCAACTAACGAAAAAGCAATGATTTAGAAGGTCAATTATTTTAAAGAGAAATTAAAAGGAGTCTTTTCATGGGATTAAAAAAATTCACAGTACCATGCAATCATGCGTAAAATATGAGCAAAAACAATTACATAGCCATGACATTCAGGTGGCTCGGTATGAAGAAGTCTATAAAAAGCTCCCTGAATTCAAAGCACTTGATGACTCCATTGCCTCACTGTCTATTCAGTATGGAAAGAAACTACTTGATGGAGATACCAGTGCAGTTGATGCTTTAAAGAAAGATCTTGCAGAATTACGTAATCGTAAGATTCATCTGCTCAAATCAGCCGGCTTCCCAGAAGATTATCTGGAGCCGGTTTACGACTGTCCGGATTGTAAAGACACCGGATATATTGGTAATCAAAAATGCCATTGTTTCAAAAAAGCAATCATTGGATTGCTTTATGACCAGTCAAATATTAAAAAATTCCCTGTAGAAGCAGATTTTAGCAATTTCAGACTTGACTATTATCCTGTTTCACATTACGATAAGAAAACGGGACGTTCTTCTCGTTCCATGATGGAAGACACTTTACGCATCTGCCATCATTTTATCGACAGCTTTGGGACAGAGTTCAACAATCTCTTTTTCTATGGAGATGTCGGTGTTGGGAAAACCTTTCTCTCCACCTGTATCGCAAAAGAGATTATGAACAGAGAATATTCTGTTTTGTATTTTTCTGCTCCACAGCTTTTTAATACTCTTGCCAAGAATGCATTTGACAAAAATGACATTGATGCACATAACATGTGTGAATACATTTTTGACTGTGATCTGCTTATTATTGATGATCTTGGTACAGAGTACACAAACGCCTTTATTGCATCACAGTTTTTTTACTTGCATCAATGAAAGGCTGCTGCATAGGAAATCAACGATTATTTCAACAAACCTTTCTTTGGAGTCGCTCGCTGATCTTTATACTGAGCGTTCTTTCTCCAGAATTACAAGCAGATATAGTCTGTTGAAAATAGTCGGTGATGATATACGTATTAAAAAGAAGTTAGAACATTAGGAGGATTATGACTCATGTTAAGTCGTTCAGAACGTATCTTGGAGAACATACCAGTAGGAAGCCTTGGAATCATTCCTTTACTTGGCTGCGAAGAGCTTGGAAATAAGGTAAATGATTACCTTGTTAAATGGCGCCGCGAAAGCGCTCACGAGCACAAGAATGATGTTGCTTTCTCCGGATATGAGAAAGAGAATTATCTGATTAATGCCAGCGTACCGCGTTTCGGTTCTGGTGAAGCCAAAGGTATCCTTGGAGAATCCGTACGTGGAAAGGATATATACCTGATGGTCGATGTATGTAATTATAATGTTACTTACTCTCTGACAGGAAACACAAACCATATGTCACCGGATGACCATTTCCAGAACTTAAAGAGAATCATCGCTGCTGTAGGTGGTAAGGGACGCCGTATTAACGTTATTATGCCATTCCTTTATGAAAGCCGTCAGCATAAGAGAACTTCCCGTGAATCTCTTGACTGCGCACTTGCGCTTCAGGAGCTTGTCCGTATGGGAGTTGACAATATTATCACTTTTGATGCTCATGACCCTCGTGTATCAAATGCGATTCCACTGAGTGGATTTGAGACAATCTCACCAACTTATCAGTTCATCAAAGGTCTTCTTCGCAAGGTAAAGGATCTTCAGATCGACAGTGAACATATGATGGCGATCAGTCCGGATGAAGGTGGTACAAACCGTGCTGTATATCTTGCCAACGTTCTTGGTCTGGATATGGGTATGTTCTACAAACGCCGTGATTACACTCAGATTGTAAACGGACGTAACCCTATCGTTGCTCATGAGTTCCTTGGAAGCTCTGTAGAGGGCAAAGATGTAATTATTATTGATGATATGATTTCTTCCGGAGACAGTATCATTGAAGTTGCTACAGAATTAAAGAGACGTAAAGCAAACCGTATCTTTGCTGCTGCTACATTTGGTCTGTTCACAAACGGAATGGAAAAATTTGACAAAGCTTATGAAGAAGGTATCATCAACGGTATCCTGACAACAAACCTTATCTATCAGACACCAAACCTTCTTTCAAAACCATATTATATCAACTGTGACATGAGTAAGTACATTGCTCTGATCATTGATACTCTGAATCACGATGGTTCCCTGAGTGAAATTCTCAGTCCGAACGAGCGTATTCAGAATGTACTTCAGAAATACAAAAATGGAGAGACTATTTAAATAAAGATTTATCGTAGAGATTCTTTTTCGAGTTCGAACAAAATCAGATATCGCATATAGAGTTTATTCGAATAGACAGATGTCGAGGGTTTGATGCAGGCTCCGGGTTCTGTATACAGGAAAGACTAAGAAAAACGAAAGCTTACTAAGAGCAAAGCAGTGCTCGGCAAACTTGCTGCCGCTTCAGACAGTAGCCTCGCACTGCTTTAACGTAATCTTTCGCTTTTTTAAGTCTTTCCAAGCACACAGAACAGTCACCTGAATCAAACCCTCGACATCTATCTATCAGTAAGTTTTTCGGCGCTATCTGATTTCTACGCTCTCGAAAGAAGAACTTTACTTGAGACGGAAAGGAACCGGATGTTCTATAGAATGATATCCCTATCTCAAACGTGTTTGTATTTAATGAAAAATTTAGCGTAGAAGTCTATCTTTTTTCAATAAACAGAAAACAGAAAATATGAACTTCGAGAAGTTTCATGTTAGAAGGATGGTACAGGGACGAAGACGAATGTGTAGCATGCTTGGCTCATACTTGAAAAGCAATAGATTGCGTTAAAGAAAGGATTGACAGCTGTCTGAGCGACAGCGAGTTTGTCAATCCTTTCTTTGTTTTTAGCAGTCTGTTGATTTTTTCCTAGTATGAACAGTATGCGTAACCCTGAGTCGGCGTTCCTGTACCATTCTTCTAACAAGCGACTTTCTAAAATAATATTTTCTGTTTTCGTCCGTATATCAGTAAAATGATTTCTACGATAATGTTTTATTCTTCTGTTGCTGGTTCTTCTACGGATGTTTCTGCAGCATCTTCTGTGTTCTCTTCTACGAACTCATCTGTCAGATCAACATTTTCGTCCATGTCAAAAGTCTTCATCCAGATTCAGATCATCTTCAAGATCCAGTTCATCTTCCATCTTAATATCTGTGTTGAGTTTTACATCACGGTACTTCTTCATACCTGTTCCAGCAGGAATATGTTTACCGATGATAACGTTCTCTTTCAGACCAACCAGATGGTCAACTTTACCCTTGATAGCTGCTTCTGTCAGAACCTTTGTTGTCTCCTGGAAGGAAGCGGCTGACAGGAAGGATTCTGTTGCCAGAGAAGCCTTTGTGATACCAAGCATGATCTGCTCTCCGGTAGCCGGCTCTTTTCCTTCTGCAGCAAGCTGCTCGTTTACTTCTTCGAACTCAAGAACGTCTACCATTGTTCCAGGCAGGAACTCTGTATCACCCTTCTCTTCGATTCTGATCTTCTTCAGCATCTGACGAACGATAACCTCGATATGCTTATCGTTGATCTCAACACCCTGGAGACGGTATACACGCTGTACTTCCTGGAGCATATAATCCTGTGTTGCACGAAGTCCTTTGATTTTCAGGATATCATGTGGATTTACGCTACCTTCTGTAAGCTCATCTCCGGCTTCAAGCATAACGCCGTCCTGTACTTTGATACGTGATCCGTAAGGAATAAGATAGGATTTGGATTCTCCTGTCTCTTCGTTTGTAACGATAACCTCACGTTTCTTCTTTGTATCACTGAGTGTTGCACGTCCTGCGATCTCTGTGATGATGGCAAGTCCCTTAGGTCTTCTTGCCTCGAAAAGCTCCTCGACACGAGGAAGACCCTGTGTGATATCGTCACCGGCAACTCCACCATTATGGAATGTACGCATAGTAAGCTGTGTACCTGGTTCTCCGATTGACTGAGCGGCCATGATTCCGACTGCCTCACCAACCTGAACTGCCTCACCTGTTGCCATGTTCGCACCATAACATTTGGAGCATACACCGTTCTTACATTTACATGTAAGAATTGTACGGATCTTAACCTGCTCAAGAGGATTTCCGTTCTCGTCAACACCTTTCTTCATCACGCGCTCTGCACGACGAGGTGTAATCATATGGTTTGCTTTTACAAGGACGTTTCCGTCTTTATCTTTAAGATCCTCAGCAGCAAATCTTCCTGTGATACGATCCTGAAGGCTCTCAATCTCTTCATTTCCATCCATGAATGCAGATACATACATTCCCGGAATCGGCTGACCCGGTTTTGCACAATCTGCATCGTGAATGATAAGCTCCTGAGATACGTCTACAAGACGTCTTGTCAGGTAACCGGAATCGGCTGTACGAAGAGCTGTATCGGCCATTCCTTTTCGAGCTCCATGGGCAGACATGAAGTATTCCAGTACGTCAAGACCTTCACGGAAGTTTGACTTGATAGGCAACTCGATCGTACGACCTGTTGTATCAGCCATAAGTCCACGCATACCTGCAAGCTGTTTGATCTGCTTGTCAGATCCACGGGCTCCGGAATCTGCCATCATGAAGATGTTATTGTATTTATCAAGACCTGTCAGCAGTGCCTCTGTCAGTTTATCATCAGTTGCTTTCCATGTCTCAACAACTTCTTTGTAACGCTCTTCCTCTGTGATAAGACCACGTTTATAGTTCTTTGTGATCTTGTCTACTGTATCCTGTGCTTCCTGCATCATCTGCGGTTTCTGCGGTGGTACAGTCATATCGGAAATAGATACGGTCATAGCTGCTCTTGTAGAGAACTTGTATCCGATTGCCTTAACATCATCAAGAACTTCTGCTGTCTGTGTAGCTCCATGAGTGTTGATAACTTTCTCAAGGATCTGCTTCAGCTGTTTCTTACCAACATGGAAGTCAATTTCCATCTTAAGTTCATTTCCCTCAACCTCACGGTCTACAAAACCAAGATCCTGTGGAATGATCTCGTTAAACAAAAGACGACCAAGTGTTGCGTCGATAGTTCCTGTCTTCTCTTCTCCATTTGCAAGAGTCTTTGTCACACGTACTTTAATCTGTGAGTGAAGTGTGATATATCCATTCTCGTATGCAAGAATAGCCTCGTTCACGCTCTTAAAGAACATGCCCTCTCCCTTTGCACCAGGACGAAGCTGAGTCAGATAGTAAATACCAAGTACCATATCCTGTGAAGGAACGGCTACCGGACCACCATCAGATGGTTTCAGCAAGTTGTTTGGTGAAAGAAGAAGGAAACGGCACTCTGCCTGTGCTTCCTGTGACAGCGGTACATGGACAGCCATCTGGTCTCCATCGAAATCGGCATTGTAAGCTGTACATACCAGTGGATGAAGCTTGATTGCCTTACCTTCTACAAGGATTGGCTCGAATGCCTGGATACCAAGTCTATGCAGAGTAGGGGCACGGTTCAGCATAACCGGATGCTCTTTGATTACTTCTTCAAGCACATCCCATACCTCTGGCTGAAGTCTCTCGACCATTTTCTTTGCATTTTTGATATTGTGTGCTGTTCCGTTCGCTACAAGCTCTTTCATAACGAATGGCTTGAACAGCTCGATTGCCATCTCTTTCGGCAGACCACACTGATAGATCTTCAGTTCTGGTCCAACGACGATAACAGAACGTCCTGAATAGTCAACACGTTTTCCAAGCAGGTTCTGACGGAAACGTCCGGACTTACCTTTCAGCATGTCAGACAGAGACTTGAGTGCTCTGTTTCCAGGTCCTGTTACCGGACGTCCACGACGTCCGTTATCGATCAGCGCATCAACAGCTTCCTGAAGCATACGCTTCTCGTTTCTTACGATAATATCTGGTGCTCCCAGTTCAAGGAGTCTTCTCAGACGGTTATTTCTGTTAATGATTCTTCTGTACAGATCATTCAGGTCAGATGTTGCAAAACGTCCTCCATCCAGCTGTACCATAGGACGCAGATCCGGCGGGATAACCGGGATAGCTGTAAGGATCATCCACTCCGGTCTGTTTCCGGACTCGCGGAATGCTTCTACAACTTCCAGACGTTTTACAATTCTCGCACGCTTCTGTCCTGTTGCATTCTCCAGGCCTGCCTGAAGTTCTGCATATTCTTTCTCAAGGTCAATAGACTCAAGAAGCTCTTTGATGGATTCAGCACCCATACCTACACGGAATGCATGTCTTCCCCATTTTTCCTTTGCTTCCTGATACTCTGCCTCTGAAAGGATCTGCTTGTAAGAGAGATCTGTCTCTCCCTTATCAAGCACGATGTAAGAAGCAAAGTAAAGTACTCTCTCCAGTGTTCTTGGAGAAATATCAAGGATCAGACCCATACGGCTCGGAATTCCTTTGAAGTACCAGATATGGGATACCGGTGCTGCCAGAGCGATGTGTCCCATACGCTCACGACGAACACTGGCCTTTGTGACCTCAACACCACAGCGATCACATACAACGCCCTTATAACGGATCTTTTTGTATTTACCGCAGTGACACTCCCAGTCTTTGCTTGGTCCGAAGATTCTCTCACAGAAAAGTCCGTCCTTCTCCGGCTTCAAAGTCCTGTAATTGATGGTCTCCGGCTTTGTTACCTCACCTCTGGACCACTCCAGGATTTTTTCAGGTGAAGCCAGGCCGATCTTAATCGCATCAAATGTTAACGGTTCATATTGTTGTTCATTGTTATTTGGCATAAAAAACGGCTCCTCCTTATTATTCCTCACCCAGGTAATCATCATCATCAAAACTTAAGTTCTCAAGATCGCTGTCGTCCGGCTCTTCGTCCGGTTCAACATCTTCCAGTTCTTCTCCGACAAACTCCTTCTCTGTGAATCCATGCTCTCCGAAAGATTCATTCTCATCACGATACTTTCTGTCTCCTTCGATGATATGACGCAGGTCTGTCTCACCGTAATCAACGCTCTCCATGATCTTAACCTCTGTATTGTCATCACGCAGTACACGGACATCCAGAGCAAGTGACTGGAGCTCTTTAAGAAGAACCTTAAATGACTCAGGAACTCCTGGTTCAGGAATATTCTCTCCCTTAATAATTGCCTCATATGTCTTCACACGTCCTACAACGTCGTCAGACTTCACTGTCAGGATCTCCTGCAGTGTATAAGATGCACCATAAGCCTCCAGGGCCCATACCTCCATCTCTCCGAAACGCTGTCCACCGAACTGAGCTTTTCCACCCAGCGGCTGCTGTGTTACGAGAGAGTAAGGACCAGTAGAACGAGCATGGATCTTGTCGTCTACCAGATGATGCAGTTTCAGATAATGCATGTGTCCGATTGTTACCGGGCTGTCGAAGTACTCTCCTGTACGTCCGTCACGAAGACGAACTTTACCGTCTCTTGACAGCGGAACACCCTTCCAGAGTTCTCTGTGATCTCTGTTCTCAGACAGGAACTGGAGAACTTCCGGACGAAGCTCTTCGCCATGCTTCTTCTCGAACTCATCCCACTCAAGGTTTACATAATCATTTGCCAGATCCAGTGTATCCATAATATCGTTCTCGTTCGCACCTGCGAATACAGGAGTTGATACGTTGAATCCAAGTGCTTTTGCTGCAAGACTCAGATGAATCTCAAGCACCTGTCCGATGTTCATACGTGAAGGCACACCCAGTGGGTTCAGCACGATATCCAGAGGACGTCCATTCGGAAGGAATGGCATATCTTCTACTGGAAGTACACGGGAAACAACACCCTTGTTACCATGACGTCCGGCCATCTTATCACCGACAGAGATCTTTCTCTTCTGAGCGATGTAAATACGAACTGCCTGATTTACTCCAGGTGACAGCTCATCTCCGTTTTCTCTTGTAAATACTTTGGCATCTACTACGATACCATATTCTCCATGAGGTACTTTCAGAGATGTATCTCTTACCTCACGTGCTTTCTCACCGAAGATTGCACGAAGCAGTCTCTCTTCAGCAGTCAGCTCTGTCTCTCCCTTTGGAGTTACTTTTCCGACAAGGATATCTCCGGCACGAACCTCAGCACCGATACGGATGATTCCTCTCTCATCCAGATCTTTCAGTGCATCATCACCAACACCTGGGATGTCTCTTGTGATCTCTTCTGGTCCGAGCTTTGTATCTCTTGCCTCTGCTTCATATTCTTCAATATGAACAGATGTGTAGACGTCATCCTGAACCAGTCTCTCACTTAAGAGAACAGCATCCTCGTAGTTGTAACCTTCCCATGTCATGAATCCGATCAATGGGTTCTTACCAAGAGCCATCTCTCCACCGGATGTAGACGGTCCATCAGCGATAACCTGTCCTGCCTCAACGCGTTCACCTTTATCAACGATCGGTCTCTGGTTGTAGCAGTTGCTCTGGTTACTTCTCTGGAATTTTGTCAGTTTATATGTTTTCTTTGTTCCGTCATCATGTCTGATCGTAATGCTTGTAGATGTAGAGCTTTCAACTACACCAGCCTGCTCTGCAACTTCAGCCACACCGGAGTCAACAGCTGTCTTAACTTCCATACCTGTTCCAACTACCGGAGCTTCTGTTGTAAGAAGCGGTACTGCCTGACGCTGCATGTTAGATCCCATCAGCGCACGGTTAGCATCGTCGTTCTGAAGGAACGGAATCAACGCTGTAGCCACGGAGAACACCATCTTAGGTGATACGTCCATGTAATCGAATTTATTTCTTTCGTAGTCCTGTGTTTCCTCACGGTAACGACCGGATACGTTCTTATTAATGAAATGACCTTCTTCATCAAGAGGTGTATTCGCCTGTGCTACATGGTAATTATCCTCTTCATCAGCAGTCATATATACAACTTCATCTGTAACAACCGGGTTCATCGGATCTGTCTTGTCAACTTTACGGTATGGTGCTTCGATAAATCCATACTCGTTGATTCTCGCATAACATGCGAGGGAGTTGATCAGACCGATGTTAGGACCTTCAGGAGTCTCGATAGGACACATTCTTCCATAGTGAGAATAGTGAACGTCGCGGACCTCGAATCCTGCACGGTCTCTTGACAGACCTCCAGGACCAAGTGCGGAGAGACGTCTCTTATGTGTCAGCTCTCCAAGCGGGTTGTTCTGATCCATGAACTGTGACAGCTGGGAAGATCCGAAGAATTCCTTCACTGCTGCTGTTACAGGCTTAATGTTGATCAGGGACTGTGGTGAAATACCATCCTGATCCTGTGTTGTCATTCTCTCACGAACAACTCTTTCCAGTCTGGACAGACCGATTCTGTACTGATTCTGAAGAAGTTCTCCAACCGCACGGATACGTCTGTTACCCAGATGGTCGATATCATCATCATTTCCCATGCCATACTCAAGATGCATGTTGTAGTTGATAGATGCCAAAAATATCTTCTTTTGTGATGTGCTTCGGAATCAGATCATGAAGATCTCTCTTAATCAGTCTCTTCATCTCATCTACATCACCTGCAGATTCTTCAATGATTCCTGCAAGAACCGGATAATATACCTGCTCTGTCACGCCAACCTCGGCCGGATCAATATCAACAACAGCCTGGAGGTCAACCATCATATTGGAAAGAACCTTGATATTTCTGGAAGTCTCTTCACCCTCTACCCAGATGTACGGTACTGCCGCATTCTGGATCATATCAGCGATCTCACGAGTAATCTTTGTTCCCTTTTCAGCAACAACTTCACCTGTGATCGCACTTACAGCATCCTCAGCGAGGATCTGTCCTGATACACGGTTCTTAAGAAGAAGCTTCTTATTAAACTTATAACGTCCAACTTTGGCAAGATCATAACGTCTTGGATCAAAGAACATGCTTGTAATCAGGCTTTCTGCACTGTCTACTGCCAGCGGCTCGCCCGGACGGATCTTCTTATAGAGCTCTAACAGACCTTCCTGGTAGTTCTCAGAAGTATCTTTTCCAAAACTTGCAAGAAGTTTTGGCTCTTCACCAAAGAGTTCAATGATCTCTGCATTTGTACCTACTCCAAGTGCACGGATCAGAACTGTGATCGGCACTTTTCTTGTACGGTCTACACGTACATAGAAAACGTCATTGGAATCAGTCTCATATTCCAGCCATGCTCCACGGTTCGGGATAACAGTTGCTGAATAAAGTTTCTTACCGAACTTATCATGTGCGATTCCATAATAGATACCCGGGGAACGCACAAGCTGGCTGACGATAACACGCTCAGCACCATTGATAACAAAAGTACCTGTCTTTGTCATCAGCGGAAGATCTCCCATAAAGATCTCATGCTCGTTAATCTCATCAGTCTCCTTATTATAAAGCCTTACTCTGACTTTCAGAGGTGCTGCATATGTTGCATCACGTTCTTTACACTCATCAATCGTATATTTTGCATCTTCCTCGCAGAGTGTAAAATCCACAAATTCCAGACTCAGATGACCATTGTAATCTGCGATCGGGGAAATATCATCGAATACCTCTTTCAGTCCTTTGTCAAGAAACCACTGATAGGAATCTTTCTGAACTTCAATGAGGTTAGGCATCTCCAATACTTCTTGCTGCCTGGAATAGCTCATGCGGAAGCTTTTTCCGGTTTTGATGGGACGAATTCTGTTTTTCTCCATTGACGTTTCACTCCTCATTTATTGTTTTTGCAGGCAATAAACTGCCTTTTACGAGTTCCAGTTATATAAAAATGAAAAGAGCCTTGCGACAGTATTCTCTGTCACTATATGGCATACCTTTCCACAATAGCGCATTTTCTACTATATCACGACACCCTTAATATTGTCAACATGATTCTTGTGCTTTTTTATATTTTTCTTGACATTTTTTTCTCAAGATATGTTATATCTTCCGCTATTCTAAGCTTTTTCCTTTTGAACAGTATCCTTTTTTTCAGAAATAACTTCTATATCATATCTTCATAAAGACAGATCAGCTCACGATAAACCTGAACACACCGCTCAATATCCGCAATTTCAACATACTCATCCGGTTTATGAGCCTGTGCAAGATTTCCCGGCCCATAAGACATACAATTCAGATTTCCTAAAAGACCTGCCACAACTGCTGTGTCTGTATAACCCGTGAACGCTGACACAACCGGATCTTTTCCAGTAACGTTTTTTCACTGATTCAGATAAAGCTTTCATAAGACCTGACTCCATGTGTGTCTCCACCGGTGGTCTGTCACCTGTAATCTTATAAGAACCCTTTACACCCGGAACTGCATTTTCCCCAATTTCAATTGCTTTTCGAACAATCTTTTCTGCCTCTTGTGTATTCATCGGCGGAACAAGACGCATATCTATCGTCACCATGCTGTGATCTGATACTACATATGGACTGTATCCTCCGGAAATCTGTCCAAATGTAACTGTAGACTTTTCCAAGTTCTTCATGTGTCGGCACTTCTCCCATCGCTTTTCGGATCTCTGCGATCATAAATGCGATTCCGGCGATTGCATCTGCCCCCTTCTCCGGCATACTCGCATGTGCAGTAATACCTTCCACATTAAGTTCAAACCAGGTTCTCCCTTTGTGAGCCATCTGAATCATTCCGGAAGTCGGTTCCATATCAAGAACCCAGTCTTCCTTCTGAATCCATCCTTGTTGCACTGCTGCTTCTGACCCTTTCATATCTGCTTCCTCGTCTACAGTTCCGATAAAGACTAATGTTCCCGGAAGTTTTTCTATATCCTCAGCATTCTCTTTCTGTGATTTTGCCACCTCCGCAAATGCTGTCAACGCACTTGCAAGTCCTGACTTCATATCACAAGCTCCTCGTCCCCAGATTTTCCCATCTGAAACTTCTGCGCCGAATGCATTCTTTGTCCATCCTTCGCCCTTAACAACCGTATCCATGTGACAGATAAATACCAGTGCCGGATGCGCTTTCGCACCTTTCACAACACCTTTTACAATTTTCTTCCCGGCTCTACTTCGTAAGTCTCTGTATCTGCTCCACTCTCTTTCAAATAGTCGCAGATATATTCACCAATCTCGGTTTCCCAGCTTCCTGGATCCGTACTTTCTATCTTAATCAGCTCTCTCGTCAACTCAACTGCATCCATTTCTAACGCCTCTTTCGCAAAAAGGACCGCAGAAGCATATCATCTTCTGCGGTCGGAATAAACTTATATTCAGGAAAATTATTTAAGAGTAACCTCTGCTCCCTGCTCTTCAAGTTTAGTTTTGATTTCCTCAGCCTCTGCTTTAGAAACTGCCTCTTTAACTACCTTCGGAGCTCCGTCTACAAGCTCTTTAGCTTCTTTAAGTCCAAGACCTGTGATCTCACGAACAGCCTTGATAACTTTTACTTTAGACGCTCCAGCGGATGTAAGCTCTACGTCGAACTCATCTTTCTCTGCTGCTCCTGCACCCTCAGCTGCTGCTGCAACTACAACGCCTGCTGCTGCAGATACGCCGAACTCTTCTTCACAAGCTTTAACAAGCTCGTTTAACTCTAATACTGATAACTCTTTGATCGCTTCGATCATTTCAGCTGTTGTCAATTTAGCCATTTTAAATATCCTCCATTTTTCTTTTCATTCTTAATTAATTAGATGAGCATCTGCTCATATATGCTGTCTGTATCCAGATCAGCTGACGCATATTACTCTGCGTCTGTTGCTGTCTCCTCTGCTGCTTCTGCTGGAGCCGCTTCTCCACCCTGCTCTGCGATCTGTTTGATAACACGAGCAAAGTTTGTGATAGGTGACTGTAAGCTTCCAAGCAACTTGGAAAGCAGTTCGTCTCTTGAAGGGATCTTAGCAAGTTCAGAAATACCTGCTACATCATATGCTGTTCCTTCAACTACACCACCCTTAAGTTCAAGTGCCGGAGCATCCTGTGCAAATTTGTAAAGGATTCTTGCCGGTGCTGTTGCGTCATCTTTAGAAATAGCAATAGCGCTTGGTCCTTCCAGGCAGTCATCAAGGGCTGCAAATTCAGTACCCTCGAAAGCTCTCTTCATCATTGTGTTCTTGTAAACTTTGTAGATCACACCAGCTTCTCTAAGCTGTTTACGAAGCTCTGTATCCTGAGCAACTGTAAGTCCACGGTAGTCAACGAGAACTACTGACTGAGCGTCTTTAATCTCTTCTGCAATCTTGTCAACGATTGGCTGTTTTACTTCAACCTTTGCCACTTTTCGGTACACCTCCTTATATTATTCGTGTACTGCCAAAGTTCCCAGCAGATCACTCTGCTGAAACTAAAAAAATCTCCAGGTCCAAAGACATGGAGGTTCTACAAATTCATACGCATGTAAAAATTCATTCTTCCTCGGTAGGCGTTCATAACTTACGCTTTTTTCAGCACCTACTGTCTTCGGCAGTTGCTAGGCTATAATACCATGTTATTTTCCATATGTCAAGCCTATTTTTCATCCTTTTTCATTTTTTTTCCTTTTTCAAAAGAGGATCCGCCGAAAGCAGACCCTCCTCTATGACAGTCTCGCAACTGTCTCTTTTACATTTTATTATGCAAGCTTAACCGGGTTAACCTTTACGCCAGGTCCCATTGTAGATGTAAGAGTTACACTCTTCAGGTACTGACCTTTAACAGCGGCTGGTCTAACCTTGTTAATTGCATCGATAAGCGTCTGGAAGTTGTCCGCTAACTGCTCCTCTGTAAAGGATGCTTTTCCAACCGGAACATGGATAATGTTTGTCTTGTCCAGTCTGTACTCAATCTTACCAGCTTTGATATCGTTGATAGCTTTTGTAACGTCCATTGTTACTGTACCAGCCTTCGGGTTTGGCATAAGTCCCTTAGGTCCGAGTACACGTCCAAGACGTCCAACAACACCCATCATGTCCGGTGTAGCAACTACAACGTCGAAGTCAAGCCATCCCTCGTTCTGAATCTTCGGGATCAGTTCGTCTCCTCCAACGAAGTCAGCACCTGCTGCTTTTGCTTCCTCAGCCTTAGCGTCCTTAGCGAACACAAGGATGCGAACCTTCTTACCTGTTCCGTGTGGAAGAACTACAGCACCACGGATCTGCTGATCAGCGTGACGTCCGTCACAACCTGTTCTGATATGAGCCTCGATTGTCTCGTCAAACTTTGCTGTTGCTGATTTCTTTACTAATGCTACTGCTTCTGCAGGATCATAGAGATTTCCTCTTTCGATCAGTTTTGCAGTCTTCGATATATTTTTTTCCTCGTTTCATTTTACAATAACCTCCTTGTGGTATTGGCGGGAACTTGCCCCTCCCACTTTATGAATTTACTAAACAATTGAACTCTCAGCGCTCTCTCCCCCGAGGACACCGGAAAAAGGTCGGCTGATTGTATCCTACAATATAATCGTTATAAAATCTGGATTAGTCTTCTACAACTACACCCATGGAACGGCATGTTCCAGCGATCATGCTCTCAGCAGCCTCTACTGTAGCTGCGTTCAGGTCTGGCATCTTCTTTTTCAGCGATCTCTCTAACCTGAGCTTTTGTGATTGTAGCAACTTTTGTCTTGTTCGGTACACCAGAACCGGACTGAATCTTACAAGCTTTCTTAATAAGAACTGCTGCCGGTGGTGTCTTTGTGATGAAGCTGAAGCTTCTGTCATTGTAAACAGTGATTACTACAGGGATGATAAGATCTCCCTGATCTGCTGTTCTAGCATTGAACTGTTTTGTAAATTCTACGATGTTTACACCGTGCTGTCCAAGTGCAGGACCAACCGGTGGTGCCGGAGTTGCCTTTCCAGCAGGAATCTGTAATTTGATATATCCTTCTACTTTTTTTGGCCATTTCAATTACCTCCTTGTGGTATTGGCGGGATTCTCATCCCTCCCACGCAATTTTAATCCATTTTCTTCACTTCTGAAAAACCCAAGTTCAACCGGAGTTTCTCGGCCAAACAGCTCAACATTGATTGTCAGACTCTTCTTCTGTTCGTTGATTGTCTGAACAGCTCCAACTGTTCCTTCCCATGCACCGCTAAGTACAGTTACAACATCACCGATCTCAAGATCAAGGATCACCTCATCCTGTTTGATTCCAAGGTTCTCCATCTCACTCTCATCAAGCGGTACCGGCTTGGATCCAGGTCCGACGAATCCTGTAACACCTCTTGTGTTTCTTACAACATACCAAGTGTCATCATTCATGATCATGTGGATCATAACATATCCAGGAAACATCTTTCTCTGTACGACCTTTTCCACTCCATTACGTATCTCAGGTACTTCCTCAAGTGGAACACGAACTTCCAAAATCTGGTCTTCCAGATGACGAGTCTCAATTGTCTTGTCAATGTTTGCTTTTACTTTGTTCTCATACCCTGAATAGGTATGAACGACGTACCATTTTGCCTCTGACATAAAATCACCTTTCTGCTGCGATCAACTATTTCACTAAAAAGTCAATTCCATATCTCAAAAGCGCATCAACTACTGAGATCAGCGCTCCAAGCACTACGGAGACAGCAACAACTGCCGTGGTCTGTTTAGCAAGTGTATTCTTGTCTGGCCAAACGATCTTCTTGAACTCTGCCTTAAGTCCTTTGAACCAGCTCTTTTCTGAGTTTTTGTATTCTCACCCATAATTCCACTTCCTTTCGACAACAATTATTTTGTCTCTTTGTGCAGTGTGTGTGATTTGCAGAATCTGCAGTACTTCTTGGTTTCCATGCGTTCCGGATGAGTCTTCTTATCCTTTGTCATGTTGTAGTTACGGTTCTTGCATTCCGTACATTCCAGAGTAATTCTTGTGCGCACAACTTCCACCTCGCTTTTAATATATTCACCTACGTGTTGCTGATGGTTGCGAGCCATCAATTTTTCAGGCATAAAAAAAACGCCTACTTCCATTCGCCCAAACATTGTATCATGGGGACAAACAGAAGTCAAGCCTCTTTCTTAAATTGTTTTATACCTATTTCAACTATATATCTGAACTATCGGCTAAATTTCTTCTTTCAGATCATAAGTATCAAGGAAATGATGTTTCATCCCTTTTAACTTATATGCAACCACAGTATCCAGATTTACATTTTCAACACTCTTGAAAATATTCCCTTCCACATATGGATTTACTTTTTTCAATGTAGCGATCAATTCTTTGATTTCTTTACGCTTAGAAAGATTCTCTTCATTATTCTCACTTGTAGCGCACGCTTTCCGTAAACTTACATGCACACTGAAGAAAATACAGATCATTATAATCTCTCCATGCTTTGATATCTTCTTCGCGAACCATATATAGCGGTCGGATCAGTTCCATTCCTTCAAAATTTGTACTATGCAGCTTCGGCATCATTGTCTGCACCTGCGCTGAATAAAGCATTCCCATAAGGATCGTCTCGATCACATCATCATAATGATGTCCCAACGCAATCTTATTACATCCCATCTTCTGCGCATGACTGTACAAATATCCACGACGCATTCTTGCACAGAGATAACATGGGGATTTTTCCTATATTAAAAACTGATTCAAAAATCTCTGACTCAAAAATCTCTATCGGAATCTCCAGACGTCTCGCATTCTCTTCTATCACCTGACGATTGACCGGACTGTACCCGGGATCCATCACAAGGAATTTCACCTCAAAATCAAATTTATTATGACGCTTCAGTTCCTGAAAAAGTTTCGCCAGTAGCATAGAATCTTTCCCCCCGGAAATGCAGACCGCAATTCTGTCTCCCGGTTTCACAAGTTCATATTCGTTGATTGCCTTTGTAAATTTGCACCATATATTCTTTCTGAATTTTTTGACGCAGACTCTGTTCTACTTCTTCGGCAAAACTTAATTCTTTCTTTGATTTACTCATCTCTCTTCCCCTGTCGTTCTTTCTTATCTCGCAAGGTCCTTAATTACTTCACCTGCAATGATCAGACCTGCCACTGACGGTACAAATGCCACGCTGCCCGGAGTGGATCTGCGTTTTGCAGCTTTATATTCTACACCGTCCTGACAAACCGTCTCTGTGCTACAATTATCCGAAGTATCTTCCATTGGACGGATCGGCTCCTCTTCCGAATATACTACTTTCAGCTTCTTTACGCCGCGTTTCTTCAATTCACGTCGCATCACTTTCGCAAGCGGACACACCTTTGTCTTATAAATATCTGTTACGCGAAAGGCGCTCGCATCCAGCTTATTTCCTGCACCCATACTGCTAATGATCGGCACATCCATTTCTTTACATTTCATTACAAGCGCAATCTTAGCTGTTACCGTATCAACTGCATCTACTACATAGTCATATTCTTCAAAAGGAAATTCTTCCGCATTTTCCGGCAGAAAGAAACAATTATGGATATTCACCTCCGTCTCGGGATTAATCTCAAGGATACGACTCTTCATTACTTCTGTTTTGTATTTGCCAACTGTATTTCTCGTCGCAATAATCTGGCGATTCAGATTACTCATGCATACTTTATCATTATCAATCAGATCAAGCTTTCCGACTCCGCTTCTCACAAGCGCTTCACATACATATCCACCGACACCACCAATACCAAACACGGCAACGCGGGCGCCTTCCAGCTTGTTCATTGCTTCCTTGCCTAAAAGCAGTTCTGTTCTCGAAAACTGTGTTAACATTCTCGGTTCTCCTCTTCTATTCATCTTACATAAATGTTCCGCCACCCGGACCGCCTCCCAGGCACAGTCCGCCACTGTTACAGCAAATATTGCACATCAGATTGGCAATACATAGTTTCACGCACCAGCTGCTATTATAGGTTCCAGGATATCCGTACATCGTCTGTCTTGTCTGATACCAGTTTCCGCCACCTTCCAGCTGTTGAAGTAACATCTGATACTGCATATTCTGTGGTTCCAGACGAACTGCTTCTCTCGCATGTTCCAATGCAGTCACGTTATTTCCTAATCCAGAATTCGCCGATGCGCTGTAGAAATACCATCTTGCACTATGCTGACTGATTCCGTCAAGTACGTTAAGAGCCTCTTTATAATGTCCGCTTCGTATGTAATTAGCTGCCGCATTCAGATGTGCATCTTCCTCACTCATCCCGGAAGTTCTACCCGTACTTCCTGCTGAACCATATCCATAAGAACCAAAACCGCCGAATCCTCCAAACGGACCGTAACTACCATAACCCGAGCCATCACTTGAACCATACCCGGAAGTATATCCTTTTTCGCGTTCATCCATAATCTGCTGATAAGCCTGCTGCACTTCCTTAAACTTCGCCTCAGCCTCATCTTTCTTCGGATTATTGATATTCGCATCTGGATGATACTGTCGGCTCAGCTTTCGATAAGCTTTCTTCACATCTTCATCCGTAGCATTCCTGTCTACACCTAATATACTGTATGGATCTGACATCCTTCCCGTCCTCTCATTCTTTCTCTCGCATTCATTCTAACACGCACTACCTATCATAACAGATGGTTTCTCTCCAGTAAACACATCAACTCTTCTTAATAAATGTTGTTCCACACTTCGGGCATCGGATCTCAATCTTTCCTTTCCCCTTCGGAATACGAATCTTCTGTTTGCACCCCGGACATTTATAAATATGATATGCCTTTCTTTGCGCCAGGCTGTTCTTCTGCTGCTGAATATAAGTCCTAATCTTGTATGTCTTTGCAAGATACTTCTGATTTTCCGCATATCGTTTAGATATATTTTTGGAAAATATACGGAAATAACAATAAATGATCAATACCCATCCAAGTAAATAGAATAATGATCCTGCCCTTCCCCCTGCAAAAAATTGAGGACAAGAGTACTACTACCAGTCCAGCAATGAGCAGACCTTTAGAAAACTGATCCACACCATATCTGCCCTGCATAAAACGTAAAAACTTTTTCTTTCATACAAATCCTTCTTTCTTGATAAATCTGCTCATGCACACTTTTTACTGCCCCCTACTTCTCTGCTGTGCATCTCGCCAATTATATTATCTCTAACTGTTCAGAGCCAACCTCCAAAATGCTATGCATTTTCTATAAAAACGATATGTGCTTTATTCTGCGCTGTTTTCGAATAAAAGTCAATTAAATAAATATAAAATGTGGTAACCGCCCGGAGGAAATATACCGAATTTTTCACTTTCCTCTGAACGATTACCATTCTTTATTGATTCAAAATATTTTTGCAGATTTCATCAGAAATCAGATAAACAATTCTAGAATCATTTATCATGACATATCTGTCTCCACTTCCATTTTCTCCTCCGATGTAAAGCGTCATTGTCTGATCTTCATCATCGCTTGTATAAGTAACTTCTACTGTGATTCTGGAAGTCGCATCTAGACCATACCCTGCAAGATCCGCATCATCTACAGAATAATCCGCCGCCTCTGACAGCTTCACAGCACCAAGTCCTCCGGCTACTGCTGCAACATCTTCTGCCTGATCCTCATTTTCGGAATCATAGGTTGTTGTCTCACCGTTCTGTGTGATCACTTCGTTTTTTCAGATTTCCACTTCCGATACTTGGATAAGTATCCAACTGAGCGATCTGATCCAGTTCTGTCTGGATATCATCCAATGAAGTCGCCGGAATTGTATAAACCTTTTCCGTATCGTCCACTGTCGCATAGTAGTCATTTCCGGTCGCATTCCCAACCTTGATTGTTGTCACAGTTCCATCTTCATCTGTCAGTGTAACTGTATAAGTCGGATGATCTAATCCATATTCTTTCAGCGCATCCGCATCCTCAAGTTCTCGATCCGCACTCAACTGTCCCATAGCATCAGCCACTGTCTTCGGATAACTCTGACGCAATGGGAAATCTTTATCTGCGGTATAGTACCAGGTATCTCCGTCTTTCTCAAAATTCATTTCCCCGTACCAAGATCATATTTCACCCCGGTAATCTCTGAGGTCTTCAGGTCTGTCACTTTCACCGTTTCTTCTTCCTTGGAATCCTGCTTCTTATTCCATGTGCTTAAGGCAAAATAGAGGATTAGGAGCAACACCAGAACACCGATCAGAATCAATGGCCCTTTCTTTTTCCTTCATTCTAATTTTGCTTCCTCCTTAAGCTTTTCTTCTTCTGAACCATACGCTGAATCCGGCAATCAGAATCACTGCCGGGATTCCAAAAATTTACAAGAAGGCTGAACAGACCAGCATGCTGTATCGTATTATACTCTGTTCCAAGACTCTTTGCCTCGATGGACAGATTCTGTACTCCGTCAAAGTTTGCACTTACTGCGTTCATAAAGATCTGTGTATTCTCAAGCTGTGAAAATGCATCTGTAATATTCTGATCGATCAGACTTCCTGCGGAGATCACTGTCAGACGGGCTTCTGTTGTACTGCTTTCCTCAGAATCTTCCGTACTTTCACTATCATCAGTTGTTGCATCTGTTGCCTCGGCATCTGAACTATCCGAAGAAGAATCATCTCCCGAAGAAATTGTCTCTGTTGCGACAACTCCAAGTTCATACGTTCCCTGTTTCTGTTCGGACTCTGTTACTGCGTATCCATTTTCCGATGTCTCCATGAATGCACTTGTTGTTATCGTATCTCGTGTCGGATCTGTCAATGTCATTCCATGTGCATTCGTCAAAAGCACCATCTGAGAACTGATTCCGTTCGCAAGATCACCAGATACATTCAGCTGTGGGAAGATATAATATGGCTGGTTCTGATAACATCTTGTCGGATCCGCAATATAACCATCTACACCTTCAATTCCATACACCTTCAGCACACTTGCCAGATTTGGGAAATCCGTCAGAGAGGTATCCCCAAGCAGACACATCACTTTTCCACCTGCTGCCAGATAATTTGTCAGAAGTGTCACTTCATTTTCTGAAAGGTCATTCGTCGGTGCATTCATAAGCAGAAGATCACAATCATCCGGAATGGAATCTGCCATTAGAAGATTCAGTTCTGTCAGCGTATAATTGTTTTACTCATCAAGTCTGTAACTGTAGATGACAGTTCCGCCTCTCCATGTCCGCTTACTTTATAGATTGTCTTCTGCACATCACTTGTCACATAATTCACCGCACTTGTCAACTGGCCATCTCCGTCAAATTCTGAATAAGATGCATTTCCTGAATAATAATAGGAAGACGTATCCATAACAAGAATCTTGTCAAAAGAAATAGTTGTTGTCTTTCCTGTTGCTTCACAAGATACAACAATTGTATTTTCGGATGCATTATACTCTGTCAATGCTGACGGATGCAGAACCGGATCGATCCACTCAACATTGATCTTATCTGAAAGTGCTGCATATTTACTGATAAATGTCTTAATCCTGTCATCCGTGTCTTTCTTTACCGCAAGAACTTTCATATCGACTTTATCATTCAATCCGCTCAGCAGATCCTTTGTTGTATCTGAAATTTCATAAATCTTTGTACTGCTCATATCCAGATTGCGATAAGCTTCCGGAATCTGTCCGATCACCAGATTGAACACAATAACAATCGCGATTACAAGTACTGTCAGCCCCACACTGTAAGATCCGTGCTTTGTACCGGAGGTGTGGAACATCCCTTTGATCTTTCCTGTTGTTTTCTTTCTTCTATCCACTTTCATGCCCTCCTAATTCCAACGTCTCTTCTGGATTGCCTGTACTGTCAGGAACACAAAGACTACGATCAGTGAAAGATACAGCGCGATTCCTGTTATATCTACAATACTGTTCGAAGTGATATCCGTAAATACATCTGCAAGTGCCAGTCTTCCAAGCATCTTTGTCAGCAGGTTTTCATAAAGACTTGATTTCACAAAGTACACAACCACACCGGCGATCACACCAACTGCTTCGATCACACCGGCAATCACTATATTTCCTGTCATCTGATAAATATAAACAACAATCAGAGTCAGAATAATAATCACACCGACCAATCCGCTGACTGCACTGCTTGGAAGCATGGAAAGAATTCCATTCCAAAGATACAAGATAAGCAGAATACCAAATGTACTGATAAATGCGATCATCTGACTTTCCGTCAGAGCAGACAGGAACATGCCGATTGCCGCATATACACAACCCAACAGGAAGAATACCCCGATGGATATGTAATCTACTTTCAGATATGCAGTTCCCTGTGCCTTAATGATTAATGGGAACGCACAGAAGATCACATTCGGAATTCCAATTACCGTTACCATTGCAAGATATTTTCCAAGCACAACCTTCCACAGACTGACCGGAGCTGTCAGAAGCAGCTGATCCGTCTTATTTTTCACGCTCTTCTGAAAAACTGCGCATCGTGATCAGCGGAATCCCTACGATAAATACGATCAGTGTACCTGAAAGCGTATAGGAAAAGTATGGATATCCGGCTGTCAGGTTATATGCCATAAAGTAGATTCCTGTAAATGCAATAAGAAATGCAACAAACACGCATCCCACCATAGACTGAAAATAGGAGCGTACTTCTCTTTTATAAATCGCCAGCATCTTTCATGTCCTCCGTTTCCTTCTTCTTCGCCTTTTCTGCATATTCTTCTGCTGCCCTGTCGCTCTGCGTCAGTTCCATAAAGACATCTTCAAGACTTACCTGCAGCGGATTCAGTTTCAGCAGTGGCTGATGATTCTGTGCAAATGCCTGAAATACTTTCTCACGTACATCTGTATTTTTCTTCTCCTGAATCTGAGCCCATGTGATTCCATTTTCCAGATACTTTGTAGAAATGCTTCGAATTCCATCTACTGTCTCAAGAATTCTTCGAACTTCGTCCGGGCTTGCTTTCGTCTCGATCTCAATCAGATCAGAATCTCCCAGATTCCGTTCCAGGTTCTCCGGTGTGTCACTTGCGACCAGTTTTCCTTTGGAAATAATCAAAATATAATCGCAGACTTCACGGACTTCCGCCAGAATATGAGAACTCAGGATCACCGTATGTTTCTTCGCAAGCTGTCGGATCAGTTCACGGATCTCTATAATCTGTTTTGGATCAAGTCCGACACTTGGTTCATCAAGAATGATAATCTTTGGGAATCCAAGCACTGCCTGTGCCAGTCCGACTCTCTGACGGTATCCTTTCGACAGATTCCTGATCAGACGGTTTTCCACTTCCCAGATCTTCACCATCTTCTCTACTTCATTGATAGACTCTTCTCTTTTATTCTTAGCGATTCCTTTCAACTCCGCTACAAATTCCAGATATTCATGGACTGTCATCTCCATATACAACGGTGGCAATTCCGGCAGATAACCAATCTGCTTTTTCGCCTCCTCAGGTTCTTTCAGAATATCATGTCCATTGATCAGTACTTCTCCTTCGGTAGCACCGAGGTATCCTGTCATAATATTCATCGTTGTTGATTTTCCCGCCCCATTCGGTCCAAGAAAACCGTAGACATGCCCTTCCTCTATTGTGAAGTTTAAATGATCTACTGCTGTATGATTTCCATACTTCTTCACAAGATTCTTTACTTCTATCAAAGTCTTACCTCCCTATATTTCTTCCAGTCTATATCTATGCAGACAAACCGAGATTTTTTGACCTTTCAAAAGTATCAGGATTCTGTGAATGTTTTGTGTTATAAATGTGACAGTTCTATTTCTTACAAAAATGAACAAAGCATTCTCTGCATTGTTCCATATAAGAACCAACACAAAGAATGCTTCTTTTTTACTTTTCGTATTCCTTACAAACCAGATCTGCAATGATCTGCTGTCCCTGAGAATCCGGATGTACTCCGTCTTTCTGCAGATGAGATATCACAGATGACTGATACACATCCGCAACTTCATAATCGTATTTTCCCGCACGTTTTTCAATGATCGCGTTCATATTTTCAATAATGTCTTCTACAATTTTATTCAGCGTAGATGGAAGCTTCATATTTCTGCCGGATTATAAATTGTAGTCACGATCACTTTTGCATCGTCCATTTTTCAATGAATTTACTGTCTTCATCATCTGGATCCATTCTTTTTCAAAGGAATTATAATCCCAGTTGTTCAACGCGTTGATTGCACTCAGCACAAGCAGCGGATTCCTCTTTACAGACTCTTTCAAAGATGCAAGTGCCTCATCCGCACTTTTAAATTTTGTATCTGTCTTCAGGATTTCCTGAACCACACGCTTACATTCGTTGAGCAGGTCATTCGAACCAATTGTTATAAAAATAACATCTGCTTTTGCAAGATTCGTCTGCACATCCTGCTTTGACAAATACTTTTCGTTCAATCCTGCTGTATCAAGACCTGTTCTTGCATAATTGTGATAAATATATCTGCACCCTTCGCTATATGCTATTTCCTTTGCTGCCAGACTTCCATAATTCTCCATCCAGGATTTATCGCAAGTGTAACCTTTCGCAATACTGTCTCCAAGCACTGTGCAATAAAGCTGATGTGGGCGTGCTGTTTCCTCCGTATTTTCTGTTCCGGATACCGGAAGAGTCCCTGTCAGCAGCATCCCTGTGCTGAGCAGAACTGACAACATCCTTCTTCCGTATCTTGAAATCCTTCCTTTTCTTTCTCTCATTCCATTTTGTTTCATTTTCCGCACCTGCCTGTATTCTGTCCTTCTTCATAGCTGTCCCTATTATTGCCTTATGCTTTTAGATTTCCCATTTTGCCTGACTTCCATGCTCCGTCTTTGTAATATTTAATTTCCAGTCAATCTGCTCTTTCAATTCATTTACATGGGAAATGATTCCAACCAGTCCTTTCTCTCCTGCAAGTTCTTTGAGAATCTGAATTGCACGGTCTCTTGATGCATCATCCAGAGATCCGAATCCTTCATCTACAAACATCGTCTCCAGACTCACTGCTCCGGCTGTATTCTGGATAATATCTGCAAGTCCCAATGCCATTGATAAGGCTGCCATAAAGGATTCTCCTCCTGAAAGAGACTTTACATCTCTGACAGAATCTGTCACCAGATCATAGACATCCAGATCAAGGCCGGCCTGTCCCTGACTGCTCAGATCCTGAATCTCCCTGCACTGTAAAATAAATTCATTCGATGTCATCCGCGCCAGCCTGCGGTTTGCCGCCTGAATGATCTGCCGGAAATAAGTCCGCTGTACATACGTCTCAAAATCAAGTTTCACACTGCCGCTCAAATTGCCATTTGCAGTCTTGCTCAGGTTGGAAAGTACCTCATATTCTTTTCGCAGAGCTTCCTGCGAAGAAAAATATTGTTTCAGATTCTTGTACGCATTCTGGTTACCTGTCCATCTGCTGTGAAGCTGCATCTGATGATCCTGTTTTTCTTTCAACAGATGTTCTACTTCATTTCGCTTTTCTATCTCCTGCTGCGGATCTTCCCGCTTTTCGCCTGCAGTCTGTTCCTTCAGCGTCTCGATCTTTGCCTTTTTCTCTAACAGCTGGCGGTCATGTTCTTTCACTTCTTTGTCTTTCTCCCGCCACCCTTCGATCCACTGTTTCGCCTCACGGAATTCTTCCTGTGAAGTAAATTCCTGTCGACTGATCTCCTCTCGGAACTCTTCCTGCTCTTTTACAAAACGCTTCTCAAGTTCTGCCTTCTGGCCTCGAAGTCCCTCCAGTTTTCCTGCCTGACGTCTGCTTTCCTCCGTCATCTTACGGCACTGTTCCTGTGCCTGCTTTGTTTCATTCTTCTTCCGATCCAGTTCAACCTGCATCTTCTGAAGCTCTTCTTTCACCTGCTCTTCTTTCACAGGATTATCTCCGAGAATACGTTGTTCTGATTCAAGCTGTGCTTTACATATCTGAAACTTTTCCTGCTGCTGTATTCTTTTTTGGTTCCAGCAGATCACGTCTTTGCTTCAGTTTCTCTACCGTCTCTTTATCCGGTGCTTCTCCGGAAATCTTTGCCGGATGCGGATGTTCTACTGATCCGCAGACCGGACACGGCGTGCCTTCCTGTAATTCCTTTGCCAGGATTCCCGCCTGCTCCTGAAAGAATTTCGCATATGCTTCCTCATACCGGGCTGATGCTTCCTGACAATTCTGTATACATCGCTGCATTGCCCCTGTCTGATTTTCATATTCTTTCGAATACTTACGCACATTTGCGTAATGTGGAAGAAGATCCGATAACTGTGAAATTCTTTTCAGCATTTCCGGTTCTTCCTTTGCAAAAACTTCTTCCAATTCTTCCGCTTTTTCTTTAACCTCAGAAAGTTCCTTTTCCTGTTCCTTCTGCCATACAGTGATCTGCTCGATCTCGCCCCGTATCTGCCGCACGGATTTCGCTGTTCGAAGAGCCTGCACTTCCAGATGTCTCGCCTGCTCTGCCCGGTGTCCAAGCACTGCCTGAACCCGACAGGTTTCCATCTCTTCCTGTTTTGCATTAAGAATACTCAGCTGCTTCTCTTCCATTTCCAAACGGTCAAATATCTTATTTTTCTCTTCTTTCTTCTGAATCAGCATTCGAAGTGTTTCTGACTGTTTCTTAAGTTCCTCTGATTCTTTCTTTAAGACTTTTCCACACTTTCTTCATATTCGAGAAAGTTTTTCACAGCCTCCAGAACCTTTTCCCCTTCCGGCATGGATAACTCACAGAGTTCTTTCCACTGGTCTGCCAGATCCTGCTGCTCTGTATTCTCTGGTTCCACACGCTCCATCTCACGCCGAATGTCTGATTCACTTTCCTTCAGCGCAATATACAGATCTCTTCCTTTTTCTTTCAGTGCTTCCTGGATTTGCCAGTAGATTTGTGTCTGGAAAATCTGCGAGAAGATCTTTTTACGTTCTTTCGATTCTGCATGAAGAAGCTTTAAGAAATCTCCCTGTGCGATCATGGCAATCTGCGTAAACTGTCCCGCATCAAGACCAATGATTTCCTGAATCTTCTGGTCTGTCTCTCGCTTCTTCCCCTGATATTCCCTTCCATCCGGAAGAAGGAGACTCACCTTCGCTGTCTCTTTCACATACCGTAGGCTTCCATCTGCTTTTCTTCTCTTCCCTACCCGGAGATATTCCGGATTACGGCGCACGCTATATTCCTGTCCCCGATAAGAAAACACATATTCAACATAAGTGTCTGTATCCTCTGATGCATACTGGCTGCGCATCATATTTCCATCTCTTCGTCCACCACTCGTCCGGTCATACAGCGCATACATGATTGCATCAAAGATGGTTGTTTTTCCTGCACCCGTATCTCCGGTGATCAGAAATAATCCGCTGTGAATCTTTGTAAAATCTATCTCTTGGACGCCCGCATAAGATCCGAACGCGGACATCGTCAATCTCACCGGTCTCATACGTCTTCCCCTTTCATTTCACTTAGAATCTCTCTTAAGATCTTTTGTTCCTGCTCAGACATTTCCTGCCCCTGCATCTCTTTGTAGAAATCACAAAATGTTTCAAACGGAGTACCGATCCGTATCTGTTCTTCAGAAAATTCCAGCTTCTGTCTCGTCCTTTCATTATCCATCCGTACTTCGAGGATATGATGGAACTTTCTTTCCAGCTGTTCCTTTGGTTTGTACGGATCAACCTCATCTGTCAGCGTCACACTGACATAATCTCCACTCCCGGTTCCGTCCTCCGCTTCAAGGATCTCTTCCAGCGTTCCTCTAAGTTTTCTCACATCACGAAGTGGATGCAGCGGCAGCTTCTGAATCTCCGGCTCGCTCCCTTTTTCTTTCAGTTCAACTACATGAAGTGTCTTCTTCTGGCTTGCCTCACTGACAGAATACTTCAGCAATGTTCCACAATAGCGAATCTTCTCCTGACCGACTCTCTGTGCTCCGTGTAAATGTCCGAGCGCTACATAATCAAACTCCTGTACTGCGGAAATATCTACATTATCAATGCCTCCGACAGATAATACTTCTGATTCACACGTTGTTGGAGTCTCCCCCTTCCCTGTATAAAACTGATGGGAAACCAGTACATTTCTTCTGGAAAAATCAATCTTCTCCCGTTCCAGAATTCCTTGTACAGCTGCCGTATAACTCTCCGGCGCCTCTCCGCCAAAGATCTTGCGCACATATACCGGCTTTAAAAATGGAAGCAGCCAGAAATCCACTTTTCCAAATTCATCCGTCAAAGTAATCTTTTTCAGACAATCCTCTTCTTCCTCCGGAGCCTGACCCGCAATATAAATCTGATGGCTTCCAAGCAAACGACTGGCATAATCAAGCCGCTGTGCCGAATCATGATTTCCCGATATAATAAGAACCGGAATCACCGGTTCAATCTTAGCCAGAGCTGTCAAGAATTCATCAAACAAGCTGACTGCTTCTGCCGACGGCACGGATTTATCATAAATGTCTCCTGCGATAACAATTGCATCCGGATGTATGGACGCTGCATATGAAAGAACCTCCGCAAGGATATGTTCCTGATCCTCCCGGAGGTTATAGTGATGTAATTGCTTTCCTATATGCAGGTCTGATAAATGAAAAAAATTTCATATCGTCACCTCATTACAGTAAATTTACTTCTTTCCCGGATTCTTCCAGATCCAGATTGCTGCTACAATACCAAGCATATACAGAATGTTCACAAGAACGACCGGATTATCCTTCAGTAAAGCGACAACTGATACAATTGCTGCAAGTATCGCCGCAAGCTGAAGCACCTTGAGAAGCTTCTCATTCCGGCTCTGTCTTGCTTTCTGTAAGCATTCCAGTCTGCGCTGTTCCAACGTCAGATATTCCAGCATATCTTCCGGCCGGATCTTAGAAAGAATCACTTCTTCTCTGGAAAACTTCTTCTCCCCACTGCGATGGAAAATACTCTTGATCTGATCGATCTTTTCCTTCCGGTTCTGCGGATCTTTAACCACCTGCTCGTACTCTTCCTCAGCTGCACGATCCTCCGCAGTCTCTTTGTAATAATCTTCCAGCTTCTGCGCCGGTTCTACCGGTGGCTGTACAGGATGTGTTGGTTCCGTATTCACCGGTGGTATCGCCTCTGTCTTCACTGGCGGAATCTCCTCCACACCCACCGGCTGCTCGACTACTCCTGATGTATTCACTTCATCTATCACTTTATTTTCTTCAGACACGCTAGTCCTCCTTTTTATCTTCTCTGCATCAATCCTGAAAATGATACCTGCTATTCGCATATCAACATGTAAATTATAGCAAATGCACGAAAAATATACAACCAACAGGAAATGGACCTGGTGTCGATTAATCACATTTTCATTACTACTGTTGCTCCTCCGCTCCCGGAAGTTTCACCATCTTCGGCGCATGCTTCAGCGCCGGAATGATCTTTGCGATCAAATCTGATGTACGAATCTTCAGACTGGATGTATTGATACACGGATGACAGCCAAAATACGGATCTTTCATTACATCCTCATCGATCAGAAGCTGTACTTTCCCCTCTGTATCATTCATAAGTCCCATAACGCTGACAGATCCCGGTGTAATGTCCAGATACTTCTCCATATACTCCGGCTTTGCAAAGGAAAGTCTGGCAGAACCTATCTGTGCCGACAGATTCTTTGTCTTGAATGGCTTGTCACCCGGCATCAGAAGCAGATAAAAGTCTGTTTCCTGTCGATTGCAAAGGAACAGGTTCTTGCAGATTGCAGTTCCATCTCCAAGTGTTCTATCGATCTCTTCACAAGCTTCCATTGTCATTGCCGCCTCGTGATCAACTCTTTGGTATTCCACGCCAAGCTTGTCGAGGAAATCATATACCCTGATTTCCTTTTCTAATCTTCCTTCTGTGTTTTCTGGTCTTCCATTCTCTAATTTCATATTATCAACTCCTATGTCATACTAACCTAAGTGCTCTATATCTGTCAAAACATGCAAATATTTCCGGTCTTCTCGGCACTGCCATACAGGATACACTTGATGTACTCTCGCATAATTCCGCCAGCGATTTATTCTGCATCACTTCTTCCAGCTCATCTACAATCTGAATTAGATTCTTCTTTCCGTCAATCAAATGTTTCTGTGCATATCGTACACAGTATCCAAGTGCTGTCACCTGTTCGCTATCCGCAATCTGCTCTAAGTATCTCAGATCGATCGTATCCCTGTTGATCATCACTGATTCTTTTCCCATCGTCTTCATCTTGATCCTGTCATTTCCGCGAAATGCTTTATCCGGTCGCGGCACTCTGTCATAAGTCGGTTTCTCTGCCGGCTGCTCCGGCACGCTGATCTGTGGGAAATTCTCTGCTTCTTTTTTCGCCAGTACTGTAATGTCTTTCGGAACATAACGATCCATCTGAATAATACTATCCGCAATATGGAAATAAGCTCCCGAACTTCCCGCAACGATCACTGTCGAAATTCCATAATTTTCATACAATTCCCTGATTCTTTCAATAAATGGTGTGATCGGTTCCATCTCTCTGTGGATCACACGTTGCATCAGCTCATCACGGATCATAAAGTTCGTTGCACTCGTATCTTCATCAATCAGGAACAGAGATGTTCCCGCCTCAATTCCTTCGATCACATTTGCCGCCTGTGAAGTACTTCCACTTGCATCTTCTGTACAGAATGATGTCGTATCTTTTCCGTTCGGAAGATCGTTGATGAACATGGAAATATCTGTCTTCTGGATACTTCTTCCATCCTCCGCACGCAATTTCACTGCTGTCGCATCTGTGATCACATACTCTCTTCCATCCCCTGCGATGTGATTGTACACTCCAAGTTCCAATGCTTTCAAAAGTGTTGATTTTCCGTGATAACCTCCGCCGACGATCAAGGTAATCCCCTTACGGATTCCCATACCGGTAATCTTTCCTTTATGCGGAAGTTCCAATGTCACTTCCTGTTCCTTCGGAGACTGGAAGGCGATTCCGTCACGCATCGGCCGGGATGAGATTCCGGATTCCCTTGGCAGTACACTTCCGTTTGCCACGAAAGCACAAAGACCAAGTTTCGGAAGTTCTTTACGGATATACTCCTGGTCTTCTGCCAGATCTACGATTCTTCTCAATCTCTTTGCATCCAGATTCTTGTAAAACAGGGATGCCTTTACACACTCCGGAACAAAATCAAATAAAATCTTCTCTAACTCTCTCGCATTGATTGTTCGTCCATTTGCCGGAAATCCGATTTCCATTCTAAGAAGGATATTTCCATTCTCCGGCTGAATCTGACACGCTGTTCTCTCCAGAACTTCCTGTCCGCATCTGCTGACAGAGATCAAACCACTCTTACCTGAACCTTTTGCCTTGAATGCAAACCGTTCTGCCCTTCTTCCAAACTGGCGCAGCAATTCGTCCTGAAGTGCAATTCTCTGACATTTTCCACAATATAATTCCTGTGGGAATCCTGCTGTCTTCCCACTCACCAGTACACTTACCTTTGACGGTGACGCAAACGGATCTCCCTGTACGTGATCGATCGATAAAACATATCCCGGAAATCGGTACTGTCCTTTTGTATCTTTATAAGCCGGATATCCCCGGTGATCTATTCTTGATAATAAACTTCTAAGTTCTGCTTCTGACTGCATTTTTATTCCACTCTTTCTTTTTCTCATTCGTGCAGAATACGCTCAAACTGCACGAACCACTTCTCATTATACAATAATTTTTGCTTTCTTGCATGAAATAGTCATGCAGCTTTCCCGATTTTCAGAGCAAAAAGAAGCCATTATCCAGACTCTTTATCCGAATAATGACTTCCAATCATTTACTTCAAATTACTTTTCTGTAATGCAATTTTATACCTCGAAGATCAGGTCTCCGTAAGATGGCATTGGCCAAGCTTCTTTATCCACGATCATCTCAAGTTTATCAACCGGTGCACGGAGTGCATCCATAGCCGGAACAACCTCTGTATGATAGTATGTAGCCTGTACTTCGCCTTCTTCTTTTGCTGCTGCATCTGCTGTTGTTTTTACAAGGTTATCAAGTGCTGCCTTTGTCTCAGCCATCAGAGCACTTACTTCTTTCAGAGTCTCTGTCTGAACAGATGCGTCAACACCAGCTGCCTTTACAGCATTTACTGTATCTGCAAGTGTCTTTGTATACTTGATAAATGCCGGCAGGAACTGTTTGCTTGCCATATCGATCATAGTACGTGCTTCAATATTGATTGCCTTAGCATATGCCTCATACTGGATCTCTGCACGAGACTCAAGCTCTGCCTTTGTAAATACGCTGAATCTCTCAAACAATTCTACAGCCTTGTCTGTTGTGATTGCCGGAATTGCTTCAACCATAGACTTAATGTTCGGAAGTCCTCTTCTCTCAGCCTCTGCAACCCACTCGTCAGAGTATCCGTTTCCGTTGAAGATGATTCTCTGGTTCTCTGTCAGGTATTCTTTGATCAGATCATGTACTGCAAGATCAAAGTCATCTGCCTTCTCAAGAATATCACATGCATCTGCAAATGCTTCTGCAACGATTGTGTTCAGTACGATATTCGGGTTTGCGATAGAATCTCTTGATCCAACCATACGGAACTCGAACTTATTTCCTGTAAATGCAAACGGTGATGTTCTGTTTCTGTCTGTTGCATCTTTGAACAGGTCAGGAAGTGTACTTACACCTGTTTCCAGCTTTCCACCTTTTAAACTGTGTGTAGCTTCTCCTGTGCTGATCAGCTGCTCAACAACATCCTCAAGCTGCTCTCCAAGGAAGATAGAGATAATTGCCGGAGGTGCCTCATTTGCTCCAAGTCTGTGATCATTTCCCGGATCAGCTGCAGATTCTCTGAGCAGATCTGCATGTACATTAACCGCTTTCATAATGCAGGCAAGTACAAGAAGGAACTGTGTATTCTCATGAGGTGTCTTACCTGGTTCGAGAAGATTGATTCCATCATCTGTAGTAATAGACCAGTTGTTGTGCTTACCGGATCCGTTAACTCCTGCGAACGGTTTCTCGTGAAGCAGACATTTCAGCCCATGCTGACAAGCTACTCTCTTCAATGTCTGCATTGTCAGCTGATTCTGATCTACAGCGATATTAGCTTCTGTATAAATCGGAGCCAGCTCATGCTGTGCCGGTGCAACCTCGTTATGCTGTGTCTTTGATGGAACACCCACCTTCCAAAGCTGGATATTTACATCTCTCATGAAAGATGCGATTCTCTGACGGATTGTTCCGAAGTAATGATCGTCAAGCTCCTGTCCTTTCGGAGGCATTGCTCCAAAAAGTGTACGTCCTGTGTAGATCAGGTCTTTTCTTTCTTCAAACTTCTCTGCATCTACAAGGAAGTACTCCTGCTCTGCTCCAACAGATGGAGTAACCTTCTTAGATGTTGTATTTCCAAATAAACGAAGAAGTCTTAATGCTTCTTTATTGATAGCTTCCATAGAACGAAGCAACGGTGTCTTCTGATCCAGTGCCTCTCCTGTATAGGAGCAGAATGCTGTTGGGATACAAAGTGTAGCTCCGCCTGCATCCTGTCTTACGAATGCCGGTGATGTACAATCCCATGCTGTATATCCTCTTGCCTCGAATGTTGCTCTCAGTCCTCCTGACGGGAATGAAGATGCATCCGGCTCACCTTTGATCAATTCCTTTCCTGAGAAAGTCATCAGAACTTTTCCACTTGGAAGCGGAGCTGAGATAAAGGAATCATGCTTCTCTGCTGTAACTCCTGTAAGTGGCAGGAACCAGTGTGTATAGTGAGTCGCTCCTTTTCAATTGCCCATTCTTTCATCTCGTGAGCAATAACATCTGCTGTCTCGAGATCCAGGTCTTTTCCTTCTTCAATTGTCTTTCTCAGATTCTTGTAAACTTTCTTTGGCAGACGCTCCTGCATAACAGTATCGTTAAATACGTTCTCTCCAAAGATGTCAGCTACATTGAATAATT
>ENA-OQES01000037-OQES01000037.1-human-gut-metagenome-genome-assembly--contig:-NODE-37-length-54230-cov-7.481988_pt1 | contig 54230 bp, 49 predicted proteins | sample MGYA00242798_ERZ504641 | MGnify/ENA primary metagenome ERZ504641 (study PRJEB26092, sample SAMD00036327) | human gut metagenome | host: Homo sapiens | study: EMG produced TPA metagenomics assembly of...
CTCGTTGCGGCGCGGCTGCGCCTATGGCACTTCAACATCATTGTCGCAGCCCCGACCCGCGGTCACGAGCGGGGGCTCCTATCTTTTTAGTGCCCTCGGATTGGGTCATAGTGTCTGTCGTTGCCAAAACATCGGCGTTGCTGGGGTAGTCATTGGGGACGTTCTAAAATGACTAGTCAAACAAGAACGTCCCCAATGACTACTTTGCTCTGGTGTAAAAGGTGCGCCATGTTCGGCGCTGGATTGTTATCCGTTTGTAAAGGCTGGGCAGAGCTTGCGGTAAGGGTCTATCAATAGCCCGTAAGAAACCGCAGATAACGCGGTCGTCGCCCGATCGGGGCCGTATCTTTCCAAACAGCAAAGCGGGCAGGGTGCCCGCGAGTCGCATGTATGAAAGGAAGATCATGCTCGATCAGGCTTATTCTCGTCGTCAGTTCCTCGGCCTCGCTGGTGGTCTTGCCAGCATCGTCGGTCTCGGTCTCGTTGGTTGCGGCGGCTCCGGCGCATCCGACGCCGCCGACAAGGGTAGCGCTGCTGCCGAGTCCGTCTCCGGCGAGGTGACCTACGACGGCGCCTCTTCGTTCCAAGCTCTCGTCGAGGCTGCTGCCGAGAAGTTCATGGACGCCAACCCCGACGTCTCCATTTCCGGTTCGGGTAACGGTTCGGGCAAGGGTCTGACCGCCGTCGCCGCTGGCACCGTTACCATCGGTAACTCCGACGTCTTCGCCGAGACCAAGCTCGAGGCCGACCAGGTCAAGAACCTCGTCGACCACGAGGTTGCCGTCGTGGGCATGGGCCCCGTCGTCTCCAAGAACGTGACGGTCGACGATCTGTCCCTCGAGCAGCTCAAGGGCATCTTCTCCGGCCAAATCACCAACTGGAAGGAGGTCGGCGGCGACGACGCTACCATCGTCGTGCTCAATCGCAAGGCCGGCTCCGGTACCCGCGCCACCTTCGAGGCTGCCGTCTTTGGCGACGAGGCCGTCGACTTTAAGGGCGACGCCGAGCTCGACAAATCAGGCGACGTCCAGACTCAGATGGGCAGCACCGACAACGCCATCTCCTACCTCGATTTCTCACACTTTGATGACTCCAAGTTCAACGCCATCAAGGTCGAGGGTGTCGAGCCCAAGAGCAAGAATGTCACCGACGACTCCTTCAAGATCTGGGCTACCGAGCACATGTACTGCGCAAAGGACGCCGACGAGGCCACCAAGGCCTTCCTGGAGTTCATGCTCTCCGACGACGTCCAGGGCAAGCTCGTCGAGGAGCAGGGCTTCATCCCCGTCTCTGCCATGAAGGTCGTCAAGGACGCCAGCGGCAAGGTCTCTGCTAAATAAATAATCGCCCCGGAAAGGTTTGCAATGGCAAAACAGCTGCCAAAGCGCGATCTTGAGAACGTGGGCCTGGGCGTCACGGGCGCGTGCGTAGCGCTCGTGACGCTTGTCGTTGCCGCGCTCATCTTTATGGTCGCCCAAAAGGGCCTCTCGGCTTTTATCAAGGACGGCGTCTCGGTCGTCGAGTTCTTCACCGGCACCAAGTGGGACCTGGCCAACACGGCCAAAAACGGCCTGCCCTACACCGGCGCCCTGCCCCTGATCGTCACCTCGTTTGCGGTCATGGTGCTCTCCACGCTCATCGCGCTGCCCATCGCCATCGGCTCTGCCATCTTTGCGGTCGAGATTAGCCCTAAGTTTGGTTCCAAGATCTTTCAGCCGCTTATTGAGCTTTTGACCGGTATTCCCTCGGTCGTCTTTGGCCTTATTGGCTTTCACGTGGTCGTCGGCCTTATGAAGAGCGTTTTCCATGTGAGCACGGGTCTGGGCATCTTGCCCGGCGCCATCGTGCTGGCCGTCATGATCCTGCCGACGATGACCACGCTTTCGGTCGATGGCCTGCGTGCCGTGCCCGACAGCTACCGTCAGGGCTCGCTCGCGCTGGGCTACACCCGCTGGCAGACCATCTGGCACGTGGTGCTCAAGTCTGCCATGCCGTCGCTCATGACTGCGGTCATCCTGGGTATGACCCGCGCCTTTGGCGAGACGCTCGCCGTGCGCATGGTAATCGGCGGCATCGAGGCCATGCCGACGTCGCTGCTGTCGCCGGCGTCCACCATCACCACCACGCTCACCACGTCCATGGCGGTCTACGCCGAGGGCTCGGCCCAGGACGACGTCCTGTGGGCACTCGGTCTGCTGCTGATGGGCATGAGCCTCATCTTCATCCTGATCATCCATCTCATTGGCCGCAAGGGGCGAAGGCTCGTGGCTAGCACGCGCATCCACATCGACGAGGCGAGGCTCGGGCGTGTCCAAAAGCAGGATCGCATCGCCACGGGCGTGCTGACGGCGATCGTCGCCATCGTCATGCTCATCGTCATCTCCATGGTGGCCTATATCCTGTTCGAGGGCATCTCGACGCTGTTCCAGCCGGGCTTTCTCACAGAGCCGTCGCGCGCCAACGGAACGCAGGGCGGCGTGCTCTACCAGCTGTTCGACTCGTTCTACCTGCTGCTGATCACTCTGATCATCTCGGTGCCCATCAGCCTAGGCGGAGCGGTCTTCCTGGTTGAGTACGCGCCGAACGGCCCTATCCGCGACATCGCCTCTACCGCCATCGAGACGCTGTCCTCGCTGCCTTCCATCGTCGTCGGCATGTTCGGCTTTCTGGTGTTCTCGGTGCAGCTGGGCTGGAAGTACTCCATCATCTCCGGCGCCGTCGCGCTCACCATGTTCAACATCCCCATCCTGGTGCGCGTGATCCAGCAGGCGCTCGAGGACGTGCCGCAGGCCCAGCGCGATGCGTGCCTGGCCATGGGCCTCACTCGCTGGGAGGCCACGCTGCACATCCTGATCCCCGAGGCCATGCCCGCTATCGTGACCGGCATCGTGCTTTCGGCCGGCCGTGTGTTTGGCGAGGCCGCAGCACTGCTCTTTACCTCGGGCATGAGCTCGCCGGTTCGCCTGAACTTCTTGAGCTTTAACCTGTCGAGCCCCACCTGCGCCTGGAACGTGTTCCGCCCCGGCGAGTCGCTCGCCGTGCACATCTACAAGATCTATGGCGAAGGCAGCCCCGAGGCCCAGCAGATCGTCTGGGGCACCGCGGCGCTGCTGATGATTTGCGTGCTGCTGTTTAACGTAATCGCCCGCATTGTGGGCAAGCAACTGGCAAGGAAGATGACGGCCGAATGAGCGAGATAAATGCAACGCCCGCAACCGAAGCGGCCGCGTCCGACACCCAGGACTTTCTATCGAGTGTGGGGGAGAGCGAGAAGCGCGTGCGCGTGAGCGGCAAGGCCGTGAGCGACGAGGTCGTGCTCTCCACCAAGGACGTCAACGTGTACTATGGCGACCACCATGCCCTGCACGACACGTCGCTCGACTTTCACAAGGGCGAGATCACGGCGCTCATCGGGCCTTCGGGCTGCGGTAAGTCGACCTTCTTGCGTAGCCTCAACCTTATGAATCGCGAGATTCGCGGCTGCCGCGTGGAGGGCGAGATCAACTATCGCGGGCGCAACGTGAACACCAAGACCGAGAACACCTACGAGTTGCGTCGCTCCATTGGCATGGTGTTCCAGCAGCCCAACCCGTTTCGCAAGTCCATTCGCGACAACATCACGTTTGCGCCTAGGCGCCACGGCATCACCGACCGCGACGAACTCGACCGCATGGTCGAGGAGAGCCTGCGCGGCGCGGCGCTGTGGGACGAGGTCAAGGACAAGCTCGACAAGAGCGCCTATGCGCTTTCGGGCGGTCAGCAGCAGCGCCTGTGCATCGCGCGCACGCTGGCGCTCAACCCCGACGTGATCTTGTTCGACGAGCCCTGCTCGGCGCTCGACCCCATCTCGACGCTGGCGATCGAGGACCTGATGTCATCGATCGTTGCCGACCGCGCCATCGTCATCGTGACGCACAACATGGAGCAGGCGTCGCGTGTGTCCAACCGCACGGCGTTCTTCTACATGGGCGATATGGTCGAGTACGACGAGACTGACGAGATTTTCCAACGGCCCAAGGATAAGCGGCTGAATGATTACCTCACCGGCATGTTCTCCTAGTCCGGGACATGCTTGAGGCCCGCGGCGGCCACGGTTGCCACGGGACTGATTGGATAGGCGGGTCATCTCTTTTGGGAGATGGTCCGCCTTTTTGTGTCGTGTGCGGCCCGCCTTTTCGCTGCTATTATGGACAACGTTGAATTTCTACGAAGGAGCAGGGCATATGGCGATTCTTTTGGGATGCGATTCCGTCAGCCTAGAGTTTCCCACCAAGCATATTTTCGATAGCGTGACGCTCGGCGTGGGCGAGGGCGACCGTATTGGTATTGTCGGTAAAAACGGCGACGGCAAGTCGACGCTGCTGAGCGTGCTCGCCGGCACGCTGGAGCCCGACGACGGCCGCGTGACGCATCGTCGCGGCACCACGATCGGCCTGCTCGGCCAAAAGGACCAGCTTGTCGACACCGACACCGTGCACCATGCCGTCGTGGGCGACACGCCCGAGTATGAGTGGGCGTCGAGCCCCCGCACGCGCCAGATCCTCGCCGGTCTCATTAGCGATGTGCCCTGGGAGGGCACGGTGGGCGAGCTTTCGGGTGGCCAGCGCCGCCGCGTGGACCTCGCGCGCCTGTTGATCGGCGACTACGACGTGCTCATGCTCGACGAGCCCACTAACCATCTGGACATGCGCACCATCAACTGGCTTGCACGCCATCTTAAGGCTCGCTGGCAGCGCGGTCAGGGCGCAATGCTCGTGGTCACGCACGATCGCTGGTTCTTGGACGAGGTCTGCACCAGCATGTGGGAGGTCCACGACGGCCAGGTCGATCCCTTCGAGGGCGGCTACTCCGCATATATCCTGCAGCGCGTGGAGCGCGACCGCATGGCCGCGGTTACCGAGGAACGCCGTCGCAACATGGCGCGCAAGGAGCTCGCGTGGCTGAGCCGCGGCGCCCAGGCGCGTTCCACCAAGCCCAAGTTTCGCGTTGATGCCGCTCGCGAGCTGATCGCCGACGTGCCGCCCGTGCGTGACGAGCTGGAGCTCAAGCGCCTCGCCGTGAGCCGCCTGGGCAAGCAGGTTATCGATGTGGTCGACGTGGACGCCGGCTATGCGGATACCGATGGCGCGCCCAAGCAGGTGCTCTCTGACGTGACCTGGCTCATTGGTGCGGGCGACCGCTATGGCCTGCTGGGCGAGAACGGTGCCGGCAAGTCGACGCTGCTCGACGTGATCCAGGGCAAGATTGAACCCACGCGCGGCCGCGTGAAGATTGGCCAGACAGTGCGCTTTGGGCGTGCTGTCGCAGCAGCTCGAGGAGCTCGAAACCCTACATGGGCGACACGATCCGCGAGGTGCTCGGCAACTATAAGAAGTACTACGTCATCGACGGCAAGGAGACTTCGCCCGAGAAGCTCTGCGAGCGTCTGGGCTTTACGACGCAGCAGCTCTGGAGCCGCATCGGCGATCTTTCTGGGCGGCCAGCGCCGTCGCCTGTCGCTGTTGCTGACGATTCTGGACGAGCCCAACGTGCTCATCCTGGACGAGCCGGGCAACGACCTGGATACCGACATGCTCGCGATTGTCGAGGACCTGCTGGACGGCTGGCCCGGCACGCTGATCCTGGTGACACACGATCGCTTTTTGATGGAGCGCGTGACCGACCAACAGTGGGCACTGCTCGATGGCCATCTGACGCATATGCCCGGCGGCGTGGACCAGTACCTGCGCCTGTGCAACGCTACCGCCGAGGGCGAGCCCGTGGGCGCGCCGAGCGCTAAGACCGGCACGTTCGACACCGGTGCGGCGGCTGCTGCCGACAAGCCCAAGTCGAGCGGTCAGCCCAACGGCCTTTCCAACGCCGAGCGTCAGAAGCTCCGCCGCGAGGTGAGCTCGCTCGAGCGCAAGATGGAGACGCAGCGCGCCCGCGTGGAGGAGGCCGAGGCCGCCATGGCCCAGGTCGATCCCACCAACTACACGGCGCTCGGCGAGCAGCAGGCAAAGATCGACGAGGCTCACGCCGCCATGGACGAGCTGGAGATGGCGTGGCTCGAGGCGAGCGAAAAGCTCGAGGGCGAGGAGTAGGCGAGAATGATCAAAGCCGCGTTTTTCGATATCGACGGTACGCTGCTGAGCTTTAAGACCCACCGGATTCCGGCGTCGGCGCAGCAGGTGCTCGACAGCTTTCGCGAGCAGGGGATTGCGTGCGTGATCGCCACGGGCCGTCCGACCTACCAGATGCCGGACTGGCTGTTCGACCTGGGCTGGGATGCGTACATTACGCTTTCGGGCCAGCACTGTTTTGATGCCAAGGGCGTCTACCGCAGCTGCCCGATCGATCCGGACGACGTTGCGGTGATTGTGGACCAGGTGGCGCAGGGGCGCTACGACTCACTGTGCATGCAGGGCGAGAACTCGTTTGTGAACCGCCTGTCCGAGCGCGTGGTGACGGCTGGCAGCAACGCGGGAATCGTCTACCACGAGGAGCCGTTTGAGCATGCCTTTGACGCGCCGGTCTATCAGTTCTGTGCCTTTGTTGACCCAGTTGACGAGCATATCGTGACCGATGCCGTGTCGCATTCGCTCACCACGCGCTGGTGCGACCTGTTCTGCGACATTATTCCGGCCAACGGCGGCAAGGACCTGGGTGTGGCGGCGACGCTGGAGCGCCTGGGCATCGACGCGAGTGAAGCGATTGCCTTTGGCGACGGCGAGAACGACCTGTCGATGTTCTCGGCCGTGGGCACAAGTGTGGCCATGGGCAACGCGCAGGACACGGTGAAAGCTGCGGCGACCTACGTGACGACCGCCGTGGACGACGATGGGATCTACAACGCCGCAAAGCACTTTGGCCTGTTATAGCTGCGGCTCGGCACTTTGGGACGCTCCTTTTCTGCCGGCACTTGGGGACACTCCTTGCGGGGCGTCCCCATTTTGTTTTCGTCCCGCACGTTTTGTGAAACACGGCTAACTTTTAGGCAAAGTAGTAAGACATGGGCAACTTTTGCGGTAAAGTAAGCTGTGAAAAGTATCCAAAGGCTAACTAGCAATCATCGCGAAAGGCGGCCCATGGCCCTACGTGAATCCGGAGAAGACTATCTCGAATCGATCTACGTTCTGTCGGAACGTCAGGGCATCGTGCGCTCGATTGATGTTGCAGAGTACCTTGGCGTAACTAAGGCAAGCGTTTCAAAAGCTATGGCGACGTTGGAGAACAACGGCTACGTCGAAATGGGCAAGCGAGATGTTCATCTGACGGAGCGTGGTCTGGAGGTCGCTCGTCAAATGTGGGAGCGTCACTGCTTTTTCGTGGGGCTGCTGGAGGATGCGGGCGTTTCGGCTGAGGTCGCGTCGCAAGAGGGCTGCCACATGGAGCACTGCCTGAGCGAGGAGAGCTTTGAGAAGCTACGGGCGATGTTGGGTCGGGAAGATGCAGCGGGTCCAACAACAGAAGCCTAACTGTCCCACAGTAGCGCGGAGTTCACGCAAAGCGCGAACCAGCGACTGGGACCAGCGGCCCTTTCGGCCAAGTCCATTTCAGCAAAGGAGCCCTGCCAGCAAGCGATGCCCAAGAACCACCAGCAACGTCACCGTAGGCCGGGGTCGGGCTTGGTTTTGAAAACACTCCGCAGCGCGAGGCCCGTCTTTCCGTTGCTCCGCAGGAGCAGGAAAGGCGGGCCTCATGCGTGAGGACGTTTTCAAAACCAAGCCCGGCCCCGGCCGGAGGGACCACGAGTGCTACAGGTTCTTGACACCCATCGCGCGCATGGCGTTCAGGATGGCGATGATCGCCACGCCCACGTCGCCGAACACAGCAAGCCACATGTTGGCGATGCCGAGCGCCGCAAGCACCAAAATCAGCAGCTTAATACCCAGCGCAAAGATGATGTTCTGCCAAACAATCGCCATGGTCTTGCGTGCCACACGGATCGCGCGGGAAATGTTGGACGGCTTGTCGTCCATGAGCACGACATCGGCGGCCTCGATCGCAGCGTCAGAACCCATAGCGCCCATGGCAATGCCCACATCGGCGCGCGTAAGCACGGGCGCATCGTTGATGCCGTCGCCCACAAAGGCGAGCTTGCCCTTGCCACTCTCGGTTGCAAGCAGCGCCTCGACGCGCTCGACCTTATCGCCCGGCAGCAGTTGCGCGTGGAACTCGTCGAGACTGAGTTGCTTGGCCACAGACGCCGCAACCTCCTCGTGGTCGCCCGTGAGCATGACGGTGCGCTTGACACCGGCGGCGTGCAGGTCGCGAATCGTTTGCTCAGCATCGGCCTTGACGGTGTCTGCAATCACGATGTGGCCGGCGTACACGCCGTCAACGAGCACATGCAGAATCGTTCCGACGACCTCGCAATCGGGCGCTTCGACTCCGGCCGCGGCGAGCATCTTTGCGTTGCCAACGACGACGTGCTTGCCGTCGATGGTTGCCGTCACGCCATGGCCCGCGTCGTTGGTGGAGTCGCTTACGCGCTTGGGGTCGACCTCGCCCTGGTAGGCGACACGTACGGACTGCGCGATGGGGTGATCGGAGAACGACTCAGCAAGGGCTGCGACTTCGAGCAACGACTGCTCGGTATAGCCGGCCTCGGGGTGTACCGCGACCACCGAGAACGTGCCGTTGGTGAGGGTGCCCGTCTTGTCAAAGACGACGGTGTCCACGTCGGCGAGCGTCTCGAGGTAGTTAGAACCCTTGATGAGAACGCCCAGCTTGGATGCGCCGCCGATGCCGCCAAAGAAACTGAGCGGCACGCTGATCACCAACGCGCACGGGCAGCTGACGACCAAGAAGGTCAGGCCGCGCAGAATCCAGTCGGACCAGGCACCGGTGACCAGGCCACCGCCGAGCGCGAGCACCGCGGCAGCGCCGGTGACGGCGGGCGTGTAGATGCGGGCAAAGCGCGTGATGAAGTTCTCGGTGCGTGCCTTCTTTTCGCTGGCATTCTCCATGAGCTCCAGGACGCGTGCGACGGTGGACTCGCCAAAGGGCTTGGTGGTGCGCACGTGGATGAGCCCCGTCATGTTGATGCAGCCGCTGATGATATCGTCTCCGGTTTTGGCCGGGCGGGGGACCGACTCACCGGTAAGGGCGGCGGTGTCGAGCTGGGTTTCGCCCTCGACGATGACGCCGTCGATAGGCACGCGCTCGCCGGGCTTGACCACGATCACGGTGCCGACCGCGATGTCATCGGGGAAGACCTGTTCGAGTGAGCCGTCGGGTTGCTCGACGTTGGCGTAGTCGGGTGCGATGTCCATCATGGCGCTGATCGATTTACGGCTCTTGCCCACGGCGTATGCCTGGAACAGCTCGCCGACCTGGTAGAACAGCATGACGGCGGCGCCTTCGGCCATGTGCGGGTCGGTATCGGGGAAGAGCACCATGGCAAACGCGCCGATGGTCGCGACGGCCATGAGGAAGCTCTCGTCGAACGCCTTGCCGCGGCGGATGTTGTTGTATGCCTTTTGGAGCACGTCGTAGCCGGCAATCAAAAACGGCACGAGGAACAGTGCGAAGCTGGCGTAGATGTCGCCCGGGGTATCGAATGCGGCGGTGAGGGTGCCGAACTCATCGAGGGCGTACACTACGGCAAAAATGCCCAGCGCTACCAGGATGCGGTTGCGCTTATGCTCGAGTGACTCTTTCTTCTTGCGCTTCTTCTTTTTCTTCTTGGGGTCGGCGGTGGCCATGACTCGTATCCTCCCATTTGAATGTATGAACACTCGCTCATATAATTTCGCGAGCAAAGGCCGCGGCAATCGCGGCCTTGCAGGTTGGCGTAAACCTGGGCTAGAGAATGATCTCGCAGTCCGGCTCGGCGTCGGCCGTAAACTCTACAACGCGGTTGAGCACCTCGTCGAACTCAGCATCATCGGCCTCGAGCGTCAGTTTCTGGGTCATAAAGTTGACGGACACGGATTTGACGCCCTCGAGCTTGGCCAGCTCGTCCTGAAGCTCACGCGCGCAGTTGGCGCAGTCGATCTCGTCGAGTTTAAACTGCTTTTTCATGGTGGATTCCTTTCCCCGTATTTGCGGCTTGGGTGCAGGCCGCGCTGGTACCGTGGTTGGTTGCTATTCACAGATGTGGCTCATGCCCTGGTTGAGCATGGTGTAGACATGGTCATCGGCGAGCGAGTAGAGGATATTGCGCCCGTCGCGTCGGAATTTAACCAGGTGCGACTGCTTGAGCGTGCGCAGCTGGTGCGATACTGCCGACTGCGAGGTTGCGGTCGCCTCGGCGATGTCGGCCACGCAGAGCTCGCGGCCCATGAGGGCATAGAGAATCTTGATGCGCGTGGTGTCGCTGAAGACCTTGAACAGGTCGGCGAGGTCGTAGAGAAGCTCCTCGTCGGGAAGGTCCTCGGGTGAGCAGGTGGTGGGGATCACGGGCTCGGTGGCCTCGGTGTCGGGTTTCGTTTCATCAACGCGGATGCTCATTGCAATATCCTTTCATATGAACATGCGCTCATATAACTTGCTTCCGATTATATGAGTATGTGTTCATATGTCAATGACGTTCAGGTAATTCGTTGCACAAAATGATGGGGAATAGTGGACGAGATTCCGGACTGAGCGGTTTTGATAGCCGATGCCGGGGTGGGTGCCCCTGAGCCGTGCAAAAATTGGAGTATTCTGCAACGATAGGGGGTCTGGTAATTTATTGCAGGCCATATAATGCAGTTCAAGAGTTATCTTAGGGTGTTAATCCGATGAGTTCTTCCTCAAATGCTGCCTAACGCTCTCACGCAAGAGTGATTTCGCTTCACATTTGGATCCACTCGAGGGTGATAGACACCCGGCTCTGCTGAATACTCGCAATTTTGCACGTCGCTAGGGTACCCACCTTGTTAGCCGGCCTAGTTTCCGGCACCGAAGATCCTGCCCTCGGGCGCGAGGCTGCTTGTTTGGGCAAATGATGGGCTGTCGGATTCGACTGTCTGCATGTCATCGATTGCCGGAACTTCATTAATTGTCGGGTCATCCAGCGTGATGCCTTCGAGTGTTGCTTTTTCGAGGTCGATTCGTTGACGATCTTCGGAATCCTGGCGGAGCTGCTTCTGAATTCGCTTTTTCTCTTCTATAAGCCTTCTGAGTACAAACTGTCTCAGGTCCTCTTGCATGATTTGAAAGTCTTTTGGCAGACGCGAGGGGCGTACGCCCTCTTTCCGCTGGATTGCTTCCATGACCCTAACAAAAGCGCTGGCATGCATAAAGGAATAACGACTGACGGTGATGATTCCGTATCCCATGGACGCAAGCGCATTCTTGCGCTCCTCATCGATGGCGCGGTCTTCTTCCGCGTCATGATAAAAACCGTTGTATTCAATGTCTGTGCGAGATTTCTTTAGATATGCATCCATAAAGAACTTTTTGCGTCTCGTGAGATTCTTTGCGGCAGCGGTGACCTGCACCTCGTAATCGGTCTCAATTCCCTTAATACCAAGTCCTCCTTCGCTTTTAGGCAGCGTTAGCATCATGACAAAGGCCGTTTCCATAGGAGACCGGCATCCATCGCGTACACATTGGATCGCCTTTCGGGCAAGGGCCAAACCGTCGCATCTGGTAATGGAATTAAAGAACTGCTTTAACCTTTCGGTCGAGGTGAGCGCGAAACGCTCGGTATAGGAGGTGGAAGAGTCGGTTCCAAGGGAATAAGCGCCGCACAGTTCAAAGTAGTACTCCACTAGTTCGCGAAAAGAAAGATAGGTGGCGGCCTGAAGTGCGCAAAGCTCAACGCCAACAATGAAGATGCCATCTTTGAGCTCTATAAAGCGTGAGTTCGAGAATCGTTTTGAAGAAACGTGGCACTGACAGTTCATTGCATAGCGCGCATTCCTGCGATCAAACACCATCACCTCGAGGGAATCATTTGCGTCGAGGGAAACATCATTTTTGGTGAGCCATTCTGTGGCTGCGTCAAGGAGCGTTCCGGTGGGACATGATCCGTAAATCGCGGCAGGACTACAGGATTCGATGCCTTTCGCAGACACCGAATGCGCGGCCTGGTAGACCGCTTTTGCAGTGGTATGTGACAATACGATACTCATGGTATATATCGTGTCAGCTAATGTCGTGTTGATGGCGCTGAGTGGAAAAGCCGTTTTAGAGGTCTAACCAAATGCTGTCCAAAAGCTTGACGCAATTATGGGCTGGTATGCCCTAAATAAAAGTTTTCGCAGCTTAGCTATAGCATATAAATACTCAACTGCCGCACATTTGATAGTGATGCATCACCATCCGACAACGAATTACGCGTCGGGAATTGGCCGAAATCGTTCAAAATGAGGGTTCAGAATTTGTGATGGCAAATCTATCTGTGGAACGTAGGGCGGCCCCGCTGCGGGGTTTCCCGCTGCGGGGCCGCTCGTGATCTACGCCGTGTTTGTCGTAGACGTTTCTACTTGGCAAATAGGTTCTTGAGGTTGAACTCGGCTTGGACGGTGCGGAGCATGAGGTCGGTGTCGTCCAGGCCCAGATGCTGCTCGTTGGCGTCGGCGGCGAGGGTTCCACGGCGGCGCGCCCAGTTCTCGAGCGCGGCGGGGGCGGATTCGCGGGGGAGCGAGCGGACGTCGGCATCCAGGCTGCGGCAGATCTGGCGCGAGTCGATGACGATAATCTTGCCGGCACGACGCGCCTCGGCGTAACCGTCCAGGTGAATCTTGAACCAGCTGTCCTCGAACGCGGCGTTATGCGCCATGTACGGGTACTTCTTCATAAGCTTGAGCAGCTGCTTCTGCAGTCCCTTGTTCTCACGGAAGGGCGTTTTGCCGTCGATGTCGTCCCAAGTGATGTGGTGGATATTCGACAGCGGCACGTCCTCGCCGCGATAGATGTCGGGCAGGCCGCAGTAGTGTGCTTCGGCGTCATGCGGCACGGCGTCGCTGGTGAGCTCCATGATTTCCCAGCCCACGTTGATGATGTAGCCGCGCTCGGGCGCGCGACCGGTGGTTTCGATGTCGATGCCCAGCACCGTGCCTTGGATGGGCTTGCGGGCGTAGGCCACGCCGAGCGCGTCGCGGTCGCCGCGGATTTCGCGCATGACGGACGCGGCGGTGCGCTTTTGCATCTTGCCGATGGCAGCGCAGGTGTCGGCATCGGACAGGCCGCGCGAAAGCGTCGCGGGCGTCACGTTGCGCAGGCGCGCCTCGCCAATCTGGTCGCACAGGTCGCGGTTGCGGTCAGCCAGGCCGCGCACGGTGGCAAAGTCGAAGCTGGGGTCGCCCTCGGCGGTAAAGTACTCGGTTTCGAGCACCTTAAGGGCCTCCTCGCCCTTCTGGCGCTCGGACTCCATGGCGCCGTGATCGCCATAGATAAATATGGGGATAAACGGCTGGCGCTCGTATTCGAGTGCTTGTGAAACGTTCATATAACTGCTCCTTGGACGGGCCGTGTCGCGCGGCTCGGTGGCATTGAGTTATGGCGAGATGATAGTTTACCATGGGCAACTATTGGCATCGCGCCTAGGACAACTACAATACCCTAGTTGACCGCTAGGACTTTTACAATGCTGCCGAAAGACATGAAAGGTTCCATCCGTCATGGATTTGCTGATTGATATTCTGCTCGACGCCGGCAAGGACACGCTCTCGCTGGTGCCGTTTTTGTTGGTGACGTATCTGGCCCTCGAGACACTTGAGCACGTTGCGGGCGACCGCGTCAACGGCGCTATCAAGCGCGCCGGCGCTGCGGGTCCCGTGGCTGGCTCGCTGCTGGGCATTGTGCCGCAGTGCGGATTTTCGGCCATGGCAGCAACGCTGTACGCCGGCCGTGTCGTGACGCTGGGCACGCTGGTCGCCGTGTTCCTCTCGACCTCCGATGAGATGCTGCCGCTGTTGCTCGCCGAGCAGGTGCCCGTGCAGACCATGGCGATGCTTTTGGCTTCGAAGGCACTGATCGCGCTGGTCACGGGCTTTATCGTGGACGCGGCTATCCGCGGCCTTCGTCGTAATGCCCGCGCGCATGCGGCGATTCGCCGTACCGTGCTGGGGACCGCTGCCAATCCGGCTCATGTGAACTGCGCGCACGACGACCATACCGGGGGCGACATCATTGATGAAGTGGCCGAGGCGGGCGTGAGCGCCGACCACATCCACGAGTTGTGCGAGCGCGACCATTGCGGTTGCGATGATGATGAAGATGAACACGAGCGCGACCACGGACACAGCCATGACCACGGTCACGCAGGCGAGCATGAGCACCACCACGGCCATGGGCACGACCACGGTCACTCCCACGAAGGTGCGCCCGTCCTGTCGATTATCCGCAGCGCGATCTCGCACACCGTGCAGGTTTCGGTTTTTATTTTCCTGGTGACGCTGATTCTAGTTGCCGTGCTCGAGACCTTCGGAGAGTCCGCGATCGAGCAGTTCCTGCGTGGCAACGAGACGCTCGCCGTCTTGGGCTCGGCACTCGTCGGCCTGATCCCCAACTGCTCGGCCAGCGTGGTCATTACGCAGCTGTACCTGGAGGGCGCGCTACAGCTGGCGCCGATGCTCGCCGGCACGCTCATTTCCGCCGGCGTGGGCTATCTTGTCCTGTTCCGCACCAACCGCAGCGCTCGTGAAAACGCCGTGTTCCTGGTCATGATGTACGTCATCGGCGCCGGCTGGGGCCTTATCCTATCCGCCTTCGGCCTCTAAGTAGGCCTAAAAAATGGGCTTCAAATAGCCATGCTCGGCGCCTGCGCAATGCGGCGACGCATGGCATTTTGAAGCCCGTTTTTTGTTGAGCCATGGATTCCGAGCGCTCACACCGCGCAAAACAAAAAGGTAGATTTCCGGGCATGTCCCGAAAATCTACCTTGGTTAGCGCAGCAGCTCGGTGAGGTTGCGCTTAAAGCGGGCCCGGTCTTCGCTGGTAAATGCCGCCGGACCGCGAGTGCGACCGCCGGCGCGGCGCACCTTCTTTTCCTCGTGGCGAATAAACAGTTGCATGTCGATGGTCGCCTTATCGTAGACGCGCCCGCGCACGCCGATGGCGGCGGCATCGCGCCCGAGCACCATGCTCGCCAAGCCAATGTCCTGCGTCACGACTACATCGCCCGCCTGCAGGCGTTCGACAATGGCAAAGTCGGCGCTGTCGGCGCCCATGCTCACATCGAGCGTCGTGACCCAAAATCCGCGTCGCGCATGCTCGACGTCGCGCGGATCGTCGCGGCGAATGTGGCGTTCCAGGTTCTGTGTGCTGTTGCCGGCGATAACGACGGCGACGCCCGCCCGCCGCGCGCAGTCAATCGACTCGCGCGTGACCGGGCAGGCGTCTGCATCAATAAAGAGCGTTCGCGGCATCTAGTGCACCAGTTTGCCAAATTGAATAGCGCGAACAATCAGCGTTACGCCAAACACCAGCAGTGCGGCGCCGCTAAAGATGACGAGCATCTTGGCCGACCACAGCGGATAGATAAACACGAACATGCCGGCGATGATGGAGAGCGCGCCGCTCAGGATGGCGAGGGCACGGTTGGACGAAAGCTCGGACTCCAGAATGGACATGACACCTTCGACGATCCAGCCAAAGCCGGCCACGATAACCACCATCGTGGTGAGCGTCGCGGTCGAGAAGGCCTGGTTGCGCAGGATTATGACGCCGCCCAAGATAATGAGTAGGTTGGAGATGATGCTCGTCACGCGCCAGCCGGTGGGCAGCAGTGGCTCGAAAACAGCGGTAAACAGCCTGATCGCGGCCGTGATCACAAAGTAGAAGCCCAAGACGGTCGTTAGGAAGACGAGGGACTTGGCGGGCGCAAACAGCAGTGCGATGCCGGCGACGAGCGCCAAGACGCCCGTGATGGCGTAAATCCAGCGCACGGCCTTGACGGCCTTGCCTGCCATGCTTTTCTCGTCAAATCCAAACTGGCTCGATTTTTGGTCATCGTTCTTAAAGATGCCCATAATGTCTCCTTTCCGTGCGGCGTAAGCCTTGATCGTTACAACCAGTATCGCCTAAAGGCGCTGGCGTATGGGTCGGGGAGGGCGAAACGTAACCAAAAGGCCCCGAATTGTTTCCGGTGTTCCCCACGTCGCGATTTTCTATTCAACAGGTGTAGAACATTGCAGCCCTGTTCGTTATTGCCTACGTTTTAGGTTAGATTTTCCTAAGAACAATTGCCCGAAATTGGGGGGTCCCTATGAACGAAGCAGTTCCCGCAGCGCCGGTAAGCGCTGAGTCGATGGCAAAGCAGGGTTGCGAAAAGCTCGGCTTGGACGCGTTTGATGCGTTGGTTCGCTGCGCCCGCACGTGCCGTCGCTTTGACGAGTCCATGCGCGTGCCGCGTGAGCTTTTGCTTGAGCTGGCGGAGCTGGCGCACCTGACTCCCTGTGGTGCCAATGCTCAGCGTCTGCGTTTTCATGTGGTAAGCGGTGCAGAGGACTGCGCGCGTGTATTTGACGAGCTTGCATGGGCCGGTGCGCTCAAGGATTGGCCGGGTCCCGATGAGGGCGAGCGCCCGACCGGCTACATCGCGATTCTTGCCGAGCGCGCCGTTCCGGGTAAGCCCGCCGCTCCTATTACTGAGGTCGACACGGGCATTGCCGCGCAGACGATGATGCTCGCCGCCCGCAGCGCCACGCCCGAGGTGGCTGCCTGCATGTTCAAGGCCTTTACGCCCCACGCGATCGATGCCATGGGGCTCGATAGCGACAAGTATGAGCTCAAGCTGATCATGGCGTTTGGCGTTCCGGCCGAGACGCAGGTGATCGATGCGATCGATTCCAACCCCGACGGCTCAATTAATTACTGGCGCGACGAGGCGCAGGTGCACCACGTACCCAAGCGCCCGCTTGCCGACGTACTGGTGTAGCTGAGCGTCACCGCGGTGTGATCCGGCGGTAAACCACCACAAAGGTACCTGTCCCCTTTGCGGTGGTGCGAGGGGAGGACGTGTGGCAGATTTGTATTTGGTGCGGCATGGGCAGACTGAGCTCAATGTGCAGAACATTTTGCAGGGTGGGCACGATTCGCCGCTTACGGCGCGCGGGCGCGAGCAGGCGCTGGCGACGCGCGCGGCGTTTGAGGCGCGTGGCGTGACCTTTGACCGTGTGTATTCCTCGCCGTTGGGCCGGGCGCGGCATACGGCTGAGCTAATTGCTGGTGAGGGCCGCTCGATAGAGCTGGTCGATGACCTGCGCGAGTGGCATTTGGGCTCGCTGGAGGGTACATCAAATCGCGAGATGCCGCCGCAGCCCTGGGGTGATTATCCGGTGGCCTTTGGTGGCGAGTCTGAAGGCGAGCTCCAGTCGCGCATGGTCGCGGCGCTGTCCCACATCATGGCCAGGCCGCAGCACGACTGTGTGCTGGCAGTCTCCCACGGCTCTTCCTGCCAGGAGTTTCTTGAGTATGTGACTGGCAGGGGAGAGCTACCCGACAACGGTGCCGTGCTTCATTTTGGCTATTGCGACGGTGCGTTTTCGCTCCTTGATTGGTAACGAACGAAAGGACCCCTATGAATAAAGACCTGTATCTGGTTCGTCATGGGCAGACAATATTCAACCTTAAGCGCATTATTCAGGGTTGGAGTGACTCGCCGCTTACGCAGTTGGGTTGCGACCAGGCGGCGCGTGCCGGCATGTTCTTACGTGCGCGCGGCATTGAACCCGATCATGCCTACACCTCCACACTTCATCGCACCGAGCAGACTATCGCCAACCTGTGGCCGGGCTTGGCGTACGAGCGCCTGGACGGTCTGCGTGAGTGGTTCTTTGGCGACTTTGAGGCCGAGCGCGTGATGCTTATGCCCGAGCGCCCGTGGCGAGATTTCTATCGTCAGTTTGGCGGCGAGGGCCAGATGCAGGTGCGCGAGCGCATGGCGGCGACGATAACCGATCTTATGCGACGTCCGGACCACGAGTGCGTGCTCGCGGTGAGCCACGGTTCGGCTATCAAGGAGTTTTTGGACCACGTGCGGGGCGCGGCGGCCGACGAGCGCGAACGCGTGCCGGGCAACTGCTCAGTGCTGCATTTTGCGTTTGACGATGCGGCCGATACGTTTGAACTGGTCGAAGTCTTTACGCAGGAAGACTACGCGCGCGAGCTGGGGCTTGAACCGCTCGTGGCTACTGCGGGTCCGCAGCGCGGATAACGCGAGCGCGGCGGCACGGGTCGTCGGCATAACTTCTCGACGCAAAAGGGGCGGAGATGCATGTACCTGCTGCATCTCCGCCCCCTGTTTGTTGGGCTGCCGATTTTTGTGCTGGACGGTCTGGTCTTGCTAGAACCGCGCGACCTGGTGCGTGAGCAGACCCGTCGGAACCTGCGCCGCGCCGCCGCTGACCTGCGCGGCGGGGAAGAGCGCAGCTACGGCAAAGTTGAACGGCTCTTTGCCCGTGTAGGTGCCGGCGGCACGTGCATCGTCGGCCAGGAGCTGTGATGCCTCGACTAGTGCGACAGCGTAGGCAGGGTCGTCGGCCAGTGCCGGCTCCGGCGCCTGGTCGAGCATGGCGCGGATGGCCCCGACGGCGTCCTCGCGCTTGACCTCCCACACGCGGTGCGTAATGCCGGCGGGGTCGGTGACGGCATAGAGTGAAGCGCCCTCTTTTGCGGCGCCGAGGATGATATCCATGACGGGAGAGGCTTCGTAGACAAGCGTTACGGGACGGGGCTGTACCTTGAGGTCGGCGATTGCGCGCGCAGCGGCGGTCGTATCGGCGGCAACCGCGTCGCCGCCCGCCAGCGCACCAACCGGGCAGATCGCCACGACACCCGTCACACGTCCCGGCTCGCCCGAGCATTCGTACACGTAATACGCCGCACCCGGGTCCTTGAGCATCAGACCATCGGCAAGGGCTCCGCGCAGAGCATCGTTGCCGCTCAGGATGCTGCCCATTGCAGGCAGTGCCTCGAGCACGCGGTCCTGAGCCGGGCGGATGCAGGGAAACGGAAGTGCTTTCATGGGCGGTCCTAACGCACGAGTCGGTTTGTTCGCGGCTTATTATGCCCCAACTTGGCCGCTCGCGTCCCAGAGCACGTTATCGGCGAGCGCGATTAGCACCTGCTGACAACGAACGATATCGGCGTGGGGCACATATTCGTTGGGCTTGTGCGCGAGCGCGAGCGACCCGGGACCGTAGCTCATGCAATTGCGGTTACCTGTCTTGCCGGCAATGACGGCGGTGTCGGTGTAGCCGGTAAAGAAGCCGACGGTCGTGTCCGCGTCCGTCACGTCATCGGCGGCACGCTTGAGCGCTGCTAGAAGGGGAGAGTTCGGGTCGCGCTCGATGGCGGGGCGGTCGCCCGTTACGGTGTAGCTGCCATGGCAACCGGGAACGGCGGCTTCGGCGACGGCGATGGCCTGCTCTACCATGCGCGTCGCGGCGGCCGTATCGGTCGGCGGGGTCAGGCGCATGTCGACCCAGACTTTGGCGCGGTCGGGTACGACGTAGGGGCGATATCCGCCCTCGATTTGGCCAAACGTGATGGTCGAAGGCCCCAGCTCATCGTGCGCGGGCAGCGCCATAAACGCGCGACGGAGCGAACACACGACCTCGGCCATGGCAGCGACGGCATCCGCGCCCTTCCAGGGCTGGCTCGCATGCGCCGTCACGCCAGTCATTTCAATCTCGAACCACGTACGCCCCTTGTGCGCCACCTGGATCTGTCCGTCGGTGGGCTCGGTGTCCAGCACCCATTCACGCGAGCCGACCCAGCCAGCATCGATCGTGGCCTCTGAGCCGCGCATAAAGTCCTCCTCGTCGACCGAGCAAATGAGTGAGAAGCCACGGCGGGGCAGCTTGCCTTCTGCCGCCACGCGCTCGAGCGTATGGACCAGTGCGGCAATGGCGCAGGCCAGGCCACCCTTCATATCGCAGGCACCGCGGCCATAGAGTTTATCGTTGCGCACGATCGCTCCGAGCGGCGGAATGTCCGCGTCCCAGCCATCGCCCAGTGTAACGGTATCCATATGGCAGATATAGACGAGCCGTGGCTCGTCGCTCAGTCCCGGCACGGTGACCATAAGGTTGCGGCGCCCGGGCAGCACCTCGAGTTCCTCAACCTGCACGGCATCGAGTACCGGATGGCTCAGCTGCGCCAACCGTTCCTCAACCAACGCTTTGATATAGCGTTCAATCTCGCCCTCATACGCACCTGGGTCGGAACTGTCGATCCGCACGAGCCCTTGCGTAAGCCGCCAGGCAAAATCTGTATCAACCATAGGCACCTCACAGATAGTTAGGTCAACATACAGATTGTATGCCAAGAAGCGGCTCGGTGCATTTAATGGAGCGCTCACAAAAACGGGGGCGCCTCTCGTGCGAAAGGCACCCCCGCGGGCATTCAATGTCAGTGACGGGCAGGCCACATGGGGAGCTGCCCGTCAGGTCAGTCGGCGCTACTTGATCACGCGCACGCGATACATCGACGGAATCTGCTTGAGCGCCTCGATGGTGCTGCTGTCCAGGTGCTCATCGGTGTCGAACATGGTGTAGGCGTTCTCGCCGGCGGACTCGTTGGTCATACGCTGCACGTTGGCGTTGTCTTTGGCCAGGATTGCCGTGATCTGGCCGATCATGTTGGGCACGTTGGCGTGCAGGCAGGCGATGCGGCTTGCGGCGCGCGCCTTGCCCATGCTGCAGGCAGGATAGTTGACGCTGTGCGCGATATTGCCGTTCTCCAGGTAATCCTTGAGCTCGCTGATGGCCATGTCGGCGCAGTTGGCCTCGGCTTCGCCGGTGCCGGCGCCCGAGTGCGTGGTGATAAACGTATTGGGCATCTTGACCGTCTTGGGCGTGGCGAAGTCGCAGCTAAACCAGCTGAGCTTGCCCTCGCGCAGGGCGGCGTCGACGGCGTCCTCGTCAATGATGGTTTCGCGTGCGTAGTTGATGAGCACGGCGTCGGGTGCCAGCAGGTTAATCTGCTCGGTGCTGATCATGCCGATGGTGTCGGCCTTGCTGGGCACGTGCACCGTGAGGTAATCGCAGCCGCGGCAGAGATCCTCGAGCGTGCCCACGCGCTGCACCTCGCGGCTCAGCACCCACGCGTGCTCGACGGAAATGAACGGATCGTAGCCGTAGACGTCCATGCCCAGGTCGACGCAGGCGTTGGCGACCTTGGAGCCTACGTTGCCCAGACCGATGACGCCGATGCGCTTGCCCTTGAGCTCGCGGCCCACAAAGGCCTTCTTGGCCTTTTCGGCATCGACCTGAATCTCGGGATCATCGGCGTTGTCGCGCACCCAGTTCATCGACTGCACCACGCCGCGGCTCGAAAGCACCAGCATGCCCAGGACGAGCTCCTTGACGGCGTTGCTGTTGGCGCCGGGGGAGTTAAAGACGACGACGCCCTTCTTGGCGTACTCCTCGACGGGAATGTTGTTGACGCCGGCGCCGCAGCGGGCGATAGCGCGGATGCCCTCGGGCAGCTTGTAGCCGTGCAGGTCGGTGGAGCGCATCAGAATGGCGTCGGCCTCCTCGGTGGTGCTTACAAACTCGTAGCCCTCGCCAAACTCGACTTTGCCGTCCTTGGTGATGTCGTCGATGGTTTTGATCTTGCGCATGAAAAACCTCCTTAGCAGGTTTGGTTTAAACAGGTGGTTTGAAGTGGCTGGTCGGCCCGCGGGTTGCGGGCTAGTTAGATCGCGGGCTCAAACTATGCTGCGCTTCGAAGTCCTTCATGTACGAGGCCAGTGCCTGCACGTCTTCCATGGTCACGGCGTTGTAGACGCTTGCGCGCATGCCGCCCACCAGGCGATGGCCCTTGACGTTTTGAATCTGGTGCTCGGCCGCGCCTGCGACAAAGGCCGCGTCGAGTTCGGTGTCGCCGGAGCGGAAGGTAACGTTGGCGATGGAGTGGCTGTCGGCCTGCGTGGTGCCATGGAACAGCTCGCTGTGCTCGAGCAGGTCATAGAGCAGGTTGGCCTTGGCCCAGTTGCGTTCGGCCATGGCGGCAAGTCCGCCGGTCTCCTCGACCCAGTGGAACACCTTGCCGCATACGTAGATGCCAAAGGTGTTGGGCGTGTTGAGCATGGAGCCCTTGGCGGCCTGGGTCTTAAGGTCCATGTACTGCGGCGTCTGCGCAAAGGCGGGGCCATCTGTGATGAGGTCGTCGCGCACGATGACCACGGTCACGCCCGCGGCGCCGGCGGTTTTTCTGCGCGCCGGCGTAGATGAGTCCGTAGCGTTCGACGTCGAGCGGCTGCGACAAAAAGCAGCTCGAGACATCGGCGACCAGCGGTACGTCGCCACAGTTGGGCAGCTCGTGGTACATGGTGCCAAAGATGGTGTTGTTCTGGCAGATGTAGACGTAGTCGAGCCCGTCGCCTGCGGCCTCGGCGGCAATGCGCGCGTTGATGTCGGCCATGTTGGGAATGCGGTCGAAATTGGTGTCCTCGGAGCTCGCGAGCAGCACGGCCTCGCCGTACTTGGCGGCCTCCTTGTATGCCTTGTTGGCAAAGTTGCCGGTCACGATGTAGCCGGCGCGGCCGCGGCGCATGAGGTTCATGGGGATGCCCGCAAACTGCAGCGTGGCGCCGCCCTGCAAAAACAGGACACGGTAGTTGTTGGGGATGCTCAGCAGGCGACGCAGGGTTGCCTCGGCGTCGTCGATGATCTGCTGGTACATGCTAGATCGATGGCTCATCTCGAGCACGGACATGCCGCAACCGCGGTAGTCCATCATCTCGTCGGCGATCTCGGCGAGCACGCTTGTAGGCAGTGCGGCCGGGCCAGCTGAGAAGTTGTGCACACGTGCCATCTTCTGGTTCCCCTCGTAGTCGTTTGAACGTTCGGGATACTTTAGCACAGTGGAGCGGTAGGCGCGACCGCATCACGGTAAAACTCGACTACGCCGCTATGATTTACAGGATGGTTACATGGGGGAGGGGCGCTTTACTCCTCAGGCAAATCCAAATCGGCGAGCGAAGACATAAGGTTCTCTAGGCGCTTGATCTCTTCGTCGCAAATTAGCCACCTCCTGGTCACTACGACGCCAGCGTGGCAATGACGGCTTCGTCGCCGGCGTATATTAGGGTGTTGCCATCGGGGATGATCGTCTGGCCTCCGCGCTTGAGCATCACCACAATAAACGGATGCTTGCCTTGCGACACATCGCACAGGCGCTGGCCGGCCAAGCGACCGTGGGGTGTCACGGTGACCTCGCGCAGTGTAACCTCGGCACGCTCTTCGAACGTTGGGGCGGCCATCACCAGCAGATCGCCTTCCTGGATCACGGTGTCGCCATTGGGCAGTACCGGGTGCGCACCGTCGCGCAGCACCAGGACCACGAGCATATCTGTGGCGCTGCCAATATCGGCGAGCGAGCGTCCGGCAAACGGATGTCCAGCGCCCACCTTGAGCTTTACAAACGACATGCCGTCCTCGTCGCGGTAGTCGTTAAAGGTGCGGCGCACGTCGCCGGTCGCATCGATCATATCGAGCTTCTTCGCCACCGCCGGCAGAAGCGAGCCCTGCACCACAATGCTCGACACGGCAACCACAAACACCAGGTCAAATAGGTCGTGTCCGCCGGGAACGCCGGCCACCACGGCAAAGAGACTAAAGACGACCGAAGCTGCTCCGCGCAGGCCCGCCCAGCTTACGAGCGCGACCTGGCGAGGGTTCGTCCTAAACGGCGCCAGCAGCATGCCTACGGCGATGGGGCGGCTCGCAAAGAGCATAAACGCCATGAGTGCCAGGCCCGGTAGCAGCATTTGCGGCAGGCGTGCGGGTGTAACGAGCAGGCCGAGCAAGAAGAAGATTGTCATCTCGGCCATCTCGGTGAGGGTGTCAAAGAAGTGCGCCATCTCGACCTTGCCGGTGATGTCGCTGGCGCCCAGTACAATGCCTGCCAGGTACACGGCCAAAAAGCCGTTGCCGCCCAGGTGGCTCGGCAGCGCGTAGGCGACGATGGCCACGGCGAACAAGAAGATGGTCTGCGCGTCCTTGGCCGTTGCGTGCGCGCGTTCAATCAGGCGGCCCGCCGCCCAGCCGATGGCAAGGCCCAGGCCCACGCCCAGGATAATCTGCTTGGCCAGCAGTGCGGGAATGTTGATGTCGCCGCCGGCCGCGAGTGTAGCGAGCACAGCGGTGAGCATGTAGGCGACGGGGTCGTTGGAGCCCGATTCGACCTCGAGCAGCGAGTCGGTGCCACCTCTCAGCGACAGGCTGTGCTCACGCAGTACGCTAAAGACGCTCGCCGCGTCGGTGGATGCCACGACCGATCCCAGCAGCAGGCTGCCGATCCAGTCGATCCCCAGCGCGAAGTGGGCGAACACGCCGGTGATGCCGGCAGTGATGACGACGCCGAGCGTGCTCAGCAGCACCGCCGGCGCAGCGACGGGCTTGGCGCGGTCGATATTGGTGTTAAAGCCGCCGTAGAACATGATGAACAGCAGCGCCGTGCTGCAGACGGTTTCGGTGAGTGCGTAGTCGCTAAAGTCGATATGCGTCGGGCCGTTGACGCCCAACAGCATGCCCAGCGCGATAAAGATGAGCAGGGTGGGGAAGGGGAGTTTTTTGCCGACGGGTTTGATGGTCAGGCACAAAATGATGACGAGGCCGATAAAGAGAAGGATCTGGTTCATGGATAGTGTCCGCTCCTGGGTGGTTGGCGTGGCACGGTCAGTTGTTTGTGGTTATTTGTACCCAAAGATGGTGGGTTTATGGGTTGGATTGCGGGCGTGCGCGATATCGTCATAGACGGCTGCCGTCTTTGCCTCTGCTCGGAAACCCTTTCCAGCTTTATTGCAACGGAGTACAATGGGTAACGTTTAAGTTCAACTTGAAGTTTTAGTTGCGGCACCGGGCTTCGGCCGCAATGCAAGGAGAGGCGTACCATGGCGATCTATGTGACATCTGATGCTCACGGGCACGTGCGTGCGCTTGACGAGGCCCTGTCTAAGATCTCGTTGACGTCCGACGACACGCTGTACGTGCTGGGCGACATGATCGATCGCGGGCCCGATCCGGTCGGCGTTATTAAGCTCGTGCGCTCGCTGCCCAACGCCCACGTGCTCAAGGGTAATCACGAGCAGATCATGCTCGATGCCATCATTGGTCAGGATCCGCTCGATGCCGAGACCTGGGATATCAACGGTGGCTGGACGACGCGCGAGCAGCTCAACGACATGGAATTTGAGGCATACGAGGAGCTCGTGCGATGGATGGCCGCGCTGCCGCTCTACGCGGTGGTCGAGACTGCCGAGCGGCCGTACCTGCTGGTGCACGCCGGCATTCAGACCGAGGCGGCGCGTGCGTTTTTGCTTGAGCATGGTGTCGATTGCGGCGACGGCAGGGGAGCGGTCGATGCCGATCGCGAGCTGCTGCAGCAAATGCTCGCCGTACAGTCGTCCGATGACTTGCTCTGGATTCGCCATGGCTATTGGGATGCCCCGACGGGGCTGCTTTCTGCCGAGGGCAAGGGTTCGGTCGTGGTGAGTGGCCACACGCCAACGGTGTCGCTCGGGCGTTATTGCGAGGTCGGTGGTCTTGCGGGGCTCGATGAGGAATCGGGACGAGGGCAGATCGTGCGCTTGGGCGGCGAGGACACTGCCGGCGTGCCCGATCGCATCGATATCGATTGCGCCGCCGCCACCGGCTCCGAGTTCGGTCGCGTGGGCATCCTGCGGCTCGATGATGGGGCGGAGTTCTACGCGAATATCAACCCGGGCGAATAATCGGTGCAAGGGGTAGCTAATTTTGGACGGGGCCTTTTTTGACTACTTTTGCCCTTCTGCCCGCAAATTGATTTTTCAGGGACGGGGATTAAATAATCATTTGGCTGCCCGCTGGCTAAGTGAGTAGACTTTTTTGGAAATGCCGAGCACCCAACATATTTGCCTCAATAAAACCGCAGGTCACGGACTTGTGCTTTGTCGGTGTGGTGCGGGATTCGGTAAAAGTCTACTCACTTAGTTTTGCGTGATGCATATTGTTCGCAATGTGACCCCAGCCGGGGTGATTCCATCGCAAATTCCGGTGACCGTGGGCAGCTAATTAGGCGCCGTAGGGGTTGCGGTCGCGCTCAATGCGTTGGCGGATGTGGGCGTACTCGATAATCAGTAGCACCAGGAGTAGGACCATGATGGCTAGGTAGCTCACCACAGCGCCCATCAGACCCAGCAGCTTAATCAGGATCACCGGCAGCACTACGCTTACGGCGAAGCAGATCAGGTAGATCTTGGTGACGTCGCCGGCGTGGCGCAACACCGTGATGATGGCGTAGATAAAGTCGATGGCCGCGGTGACGCCGCCGGCGAGGACCATTAGCAGCGCCAGCGTACGGTAGCGCTCAAAGCTGAGGCCGTACATAAAGCTCATGAGGGGAATACCGGGACCTGCCATAGCTGCGGCGCACACGCCGGTGATGACCACGATCAGCGCCATAACGGCAACAATAATTAGGTCAAAGCGACGACGCTTGCGAGGAGTTGCCCAAATGCTCGACAAGCGTAGGAGCTGCGGTTTATAGATAAATCCAATGCTCAACAGAATAGCCTGAGCCGGAAAAAACAGGGCATTAAAGTACAGCTGGTATTTGTAGGCCAGTGTGCCTTCCATCACAAGCTTGGGCATGCTCTCGATAAGGTTGAACAGGAATAGCGCGCCAAAGAGTGGAGCGCACTGGACAAACAGGTGGCCGACCTCGCGCAGGCTCATGCGGCGTGATTTTTCGGTCTCGAGCAGGGCGAGCGGGGCGGTGACCAGCACGAGCGAGGCAATCGCGGCGATGCCCATGGCCATGGCCGCGATGGGCATGCTGCGCGTGAGGAACAGTGCCACGCTAAAGACCGCGATGACGCCGGCGGAACGCAGCGTTTGGCTCATGCCGGCCAAATAGAGCTTGTCGGCCTGCTGCAGGCGGCCCTCGTACACGTCGGCGATGCCGTCGATCACCTTATAGAGGTAGACGCCCAGGCCGATCGTCGCCATCTGCGCATCGTAGCCGCGTGCGCTGCTGTACGTGAGGCCGCAGCCTAGTGCGAGCGCTCCGCAAAGCCAACGGTTGAGCTGGTAGGAGGCGAAGGAGGCTTTTTTCGTCGATGTCCGAGACCTGAAAGTTGCGCACGCCGTAGTTGCACGCGATCATGATGAGCGTGCCGGTAACAAAGGCGATGGAGAACTTGCCGGCCTCCTCGGCGCCCACGAGCTGCGTCGACACAATGGTGAGCAGCGGAAACGCCATGCCCCATACGGCGGTGCCCAGGGTGTTCCAAAGATAGTCGCGACTGGTGGCGTGCTCCTCGTATTCCGCTTCCTGCATGGAGAAGCCGCCGCCGTAGACGGCGCCGAGCAGACGGTTCCACCAAGCGTTGACCATGCGGCGGACGGGGCCGGGCTTGCGATCGCGTTCGCGCCGGCGACGTGTGGCTTGGCTGCTATCGGGCCCGCCGGCGTTGCGCTGACTCAGCTCTTGGATGCGTGCGAGTTCCTCGGCAGTGTGCGAGGCAGGGAAGAGGCCGTTCTCGATGCGGCCGCCCTGGGCCTTCGCGGCGCCGTCTCTCGATGCAGCGGGGTTGGAGACGCCGTTGCGGCGGGCGATGGCGCGGCGAATGCTATCGAGGGGCGTGATGCTCAAAGCGGAGTCCTTTCTATTGCTGCGCTTTAGTATAGACGCGACGGTGTTCGTTCGTGTTTTTGAACGGATTGTTCAATAATTTCGGCGGGCGGCTGTAATTTGTCGGTAAACGTGCGGTATCCTGTTGAAGTTTTGTGACACCCCCGATGCCGCCCATGCGGTACCAAGGAGCTTCTACCTATGGACGTCGCCGCATTCTTACTGGCTCTTGTGCCGATTATTTGGCTGGTCGTGATGCTGCTGTGCTTTAAATGGCCAGCTTGGAAGGCCGCTATCGGATCGTTTGTCCTTTCGTGCTTGCTTGCCTTCGCATGGTGGCACCTGCCGGCAGCGCAGATCGCGACCGCCTCGCTCGAAGGTTTTTTTGATGGCTCTGTGGCCCATCGTCCTGGTGATCATCGCCGCGGTGTTCACGTATAACCTGTGCGTTCGTACGGGCGCCATGGACGTGATCGGCAGCATGATCACCTCCATCAGCAGCGACCGCCGTCTGCTGGCGCTGCTCGTGGCTTGGTGCTTTGGTGGCTTTATGGAGGGCATGGCCGGCTTCGGTACCGCTGTCGCCATTCCCGCCGGCATGCTCGCGGGCCTGGGCTTTGAGGCCGTGCCTGCCGTGCTCATCTGCCTGCTGGCCAACGGCGTGCCCACGCCCTACGGCTCCATCGGCATCCCCACGGTGTCCGTTGCCGACCTGGTGGGTTTGGATTCCCTTCACCTAGCGACCGTTCAGCTGGTGCAGCTCGCACCGTTCTTTGTGGTGATGCCGCTATTTATTGTGCTGGTTGCGGGCCGTGTTGCCGATGACCAGGGCAATGCCGCGAGTGTGGGCGAGCGTCTGCACGGTGTTGCCGGCGTGGCGTTGCTCTCCGGCGTGTCGTTTGTCGGCGCGGCTCTGGTCGTTGCCATGTTTGTGGGCCCCGAGCTGGCCGTGGTCGTAGGATCCATCGTTTCGCTCGCGCTGACAGCTGCGCTTGCCATGCGTGCCGAGAAGTCGGGGCATCTGGACGCACGCTTCCATATGAATATCGAGGCCGGCGAACAGCTCACCGTTAAATCGGCGCTTTCGGCCTGGTCGTGCTTCATTCTAAATTTTTGTACTGCTGCTGGGTACGTCCAACCTGGTGCCCGCTGTACATGCTGCGCTCGCGCCGTTTGCGAGCCATGTGCAGGTGTATTGCGGTGAGAATCCCGGTATGCTTACGTTTTCGTGGATCAACACGCCAGGCGTCTGGATTTTCCTGGCGGCGTTTGTCGGCGGTGCCATTCAGGGCGCTTCGCCGCGCATGATGGGCGAGGTGCTGGCCGCGACTGTGAAGCAGATGATGCCGACGGTTATCACCATGCTTTCGGTGCTGGGCTGCGCCAAGGTGATGGGCTATGCCGGCATGATTTCGTCGATCAGCGCATTTTGCATTGCGGTCGCTGGCGGTCTGTACCCGATTCTGGCTCCGTGGATTGGTGCGGTCGGTGCTTTCGTGACCGGTTCGGGCACGTCCTCGGGCATGCTGTTTGGCCCCATCCAGAGCCAGGCTGCCACCGCGCTGGGCGTGAGTGACTACTGGATGGTTGCGCTGAACGCGCTTGGCGTTGCCGCCGGCAAGATGATCTCGCCGCAGACCCTCGCCATTGGTCTTGCCGCCGTGCACGTGCGCGGTAAGGATGCCGAACTCCTGGGCGCGGTGCTACCCTACGCTGCCGGCATGCTGGTCCTCATGAGCGTCATAGCCATACTCGGCCAAAACCTGCCGCTGTAGTCGGCACTTAGGGACGTTCCTTATGTGCCGGCACTTTGGGAACGTCCCTAAGTGCCGGCATCCGAGGACACTCCTTGAATGTTGCCTGTTCAAGAGTGTCCCCAATGACTAGTCGTTTAAGAACGTCCCCAATGACTGGGCCGCTTGCCTGCGATTTTGACCGTTGGGCGGCTTGCCGCCCTTGCCGCAAAAACGTTTTGCATATCGGGTACAACGGGCTTTACGTGAGTAAAGTGCGCGTCGCGTCCACGTGTCGCGTTTTTAAAGGAGGCCCCATGCCTGGTGTTACCCCTGCAGAAGTTTTGTCCAACTTTGGTATTACGCTGGTCGAAGATCCCGCCGAGAATCAGCCCCGCCTGCTGGTCGATCTACCCGCCGCGGAGCTCGTCGAGCACGCCATCCGCCGCGAAGAAGGCCGCATGGCATCCAACGGCGCGCTGGTGATTGAGACGGGGGAGCGCACCGGCCGTTCACCCAACGATCGCTTTATCGTTGACACCCCCGATGTTCACGACAAGATTGCCTGGGGCGCGGTCAACCGCCCGCTGTCCGTCGAGAGCTATGAGGCCATCAAGGCCGGCATCGTCGACTATCTCAACGAGCGCGACGTGTTCGTCACCCGCGGCATGGCAGGCGCCGACCGCAACCACACGCGTCGACTGCTCGTTGCCTGCGAGCGTGCCAGCCAGGCACTCTTTATCAAGCAGATGCTCGCCCGACCGCTTGCCCGCGAAATCGCGCGCACCGGCGAGCCCGACTTCTGCGTGCTCGCAGCGCCCGGTTACCAGTGCGACCCCGCCATCAAGGGCCTCAACTCCAGCGCCGCGGTGGTCATCAACTTCCAGGAACGCGTGATTCTGGTCGCCGGCACCGGCTACTCCGGCGAGATTAAAAAGTCGATCTTTAGCGTCATGAACTATCTGCTGCCCGTCGAGGACGACGTGCTGCCCATGCACTGCTCGGCCAGCATGGATCCCGTCACGCACGAGACCGCCGTGTTCTTTGGCCTGTCCGGCACCGGCAAGACCACGCTTTCGGCTAATCCCACGCGCCTGCTGATCGGCGACGACGAGCACGGTTGGTCCGACATGGGCATCTTCAACATCGAGGGTGGCTGCTACGCCAAATGCGAGGGCCTGGACGCCTTCCACGAGCCCGAGATCTTCAACGCCGTCCGCTTTGGCGCGATCTGCGAAAACGTGGTGCTCGACGAGAACCGCAAGCCCAACTACGATGACATCTCGATCACGCACAACACGCGCGTGGCCTATCCCGTGGAGCACATTCCTAACGCGTGGACTAAGGGCATGGGCACCACTCCGAGTGTCGTGCTGTTCCTGACTTGCGACGCTTTTGGTGTGCTGCCGCCCATCTCGCGCCTGACGGCCGACGCCGCCATGTACCACTTTGTGACGGGCTTTACGGCTAAGATTCCCGGCACCGAGGTCGGCGTCACCGAGCCCACGCCCACGTTCTCTTCGCTGTTCGGCGAGCCGTTTATGCCGCTCGACCCCATGGTTTACGCCAAGATGCTTGGCGAGCGCATTGCCGACGGCCGCACGCGCGTGTACCTGGTCAACACCGGCTGGATCGGCGGCGGCTACGGCGTGGGTCATCGCATCGAGCTGGCCTACACGCGCTCGCTGGTCGCGCGCGCCCTCGACGGCACCATCGAGGACAGCGAGTTCGTTCACGACGACATCTTTAACGTCGACATTCCCACGACGTGCCACGGCGTGCCCGATGGCATCCTGGTGCCGCGCCAATATTGGCAGAGCACCACGCGCTACGACGAGGCCGCGCACAACCTGGCGGTGATGTTCGAGGAGAACTTCGAGAAGAAGTACTCTCACCTGCCCGAGTCCGTCAAAGCCGCCGGCCCGCACGCCCAGGTGTCCGCCGAGGCCCGTCATCGCGGCCGCGGCCTGCTGGGGCTCCGCCGCTAGCGTCGCCTCAGACTCAAAACCATCATAAAGGGGGCACCTTTGTGGTGGTTTTGCTCGTGTGGATGACTCGGGTTACAATACGCCTGACATATCGTCCCCTTCTCCGGATGGGGACAGCGCAAGCGTTCTTGTGACGGCACCGTAGGACTTTGAAGGTGGCCGTTGTAAGGGCGCTTTTTGTTTAGGCGCCCTCACTCGGGCGCGCACAATGAAGGGAGAGCGTATGAAGAGCTTTATTGCCGAGGATTCATTCTGGGAGCTGTTTCCGCAGGCAGCGGTCGGTGTTGTGGTCGTGGAGGGCATGAAGCCCACGGCTCAGATTCCTCAAGAGGACGTGGATGCGATTGCGGCGTTGCTCGACCGCGCCAATATCGATGCGGAGCGTCATCTGACCAGCGATACTATCAGCGAGAACGCACCGGTCAAGGCATGGCGCGAGGCCTATCGTCTGTTCAAGACCAAAAAGGGCGCGCGTTGCTCAATCGAGAACCTGCTCAAACGCGTGCTCAAAGGCAAGCCGGTGGGCCACATTACGCCCGCGGTGGACATCTACAACACGGTGTCGTTGACCTACGCGCTGCCCGTCGGAGGCGAGGACCTACATGCGATCGAGGGAGACCTTCGCCTGAAGGTGACCGACGGTGGCGATGCATTCTTGCCGCTTGGCGAGGAGGCGGACGATCCGACGCTGCCCGGCGAGCTCGCCTACATCGATGATGCGGGCGCCGTGTGCCGCTGCTGGAACTGGCGCGACGGCGTTCGCACGGCGCTGTCCGACGATTCGACGGACGCGTTCCTGGCGATTGAGTGCGTTGAGCCCGAGCGCATGGGGGATTGCCAGGCCGCCATCGATCGCTTAGCCGAGCTGCTCGAGCGGTATTTGGGAGCGACGGTTGTCGTCAAGACGCTTGTGACCCGCAACAATCCCTGTGTGGAGTTATAGCGGCGCCTAGAACCTATTGATGCCCCAAACCACCACAAAGGTGCCTGTCCCCTTTGTGGTGGTTTTTATGTTGATGGGTAACAAATGGGTCGAGTGGAGGCGGCAGTCGCTGAGTACGGCTAAGATGTTTACCCGTTAGCATCATGCAAGCGAAAGGCGGTCGTCTCCCATGCAGCAGAACGACGAGACACGTTTTGAGGATTTTGTCGGACTGATTAGCGGGCTCTACAAGGAGATTCAGCGTATCAAGACGTCCGAGGGCGCAAGGCTGGGCCTCAAGGGCTCCGACGTCATGTGCCTGTACTACCTGGAGCGCAGCAAGGACGGCATGACCGGCGCCGACCTTGCTCGCGTGGCCGGCGTGACGCGCGCTGCCGTTTCGCGCACGCTGGCGCACCTGGAGGAGGGCGGCTTTGTCGAGGTTGATGACTCGGGCGATGCTGCCGTCAAGTACCGCGCCCCGGTTCGCCTGACCACGCTTGGCGGCGAGAGCATGAACGAGGCCGACCGCATCATCCACGACGTGCTCGACACCACCGGTAAGGCCATGGGCGTGGAACAGCGCGAGCAGATGTATGCGTCGCTGCGTACGATTCTCAACACCCTGCGCGAGATCTAAGACCGCCAAAGCATTTTCTTCCAACTAGCAACTGCATCGTCCCGTTTGAGCGCGTATACCGTGCCTGGGCATTGCTGTCAAAATTCCCTGCGCGAGACCTGCGCAAGAAAGGATTTGTTATGACCGTCCGCATTATTACCGATTCCGCAAGCGATATGTCGCCGGCGGAGCACCCCGCTCTGCGTGTTTTGCCGCTGTCCGTCACCTTTGGCACCGATGTGTACATGGATGGCATCGACATCGATCACCAGCGCTTTTACGAGATGCTCGTGGAGCGCGATGAGCTGCCCAAGACTGGCCAGGTCAACCCGTACGCGTTTTCTCAGGCTATCGCCGAGGTTCGTGAAGCCGGCGATGAGGCTGTGATTATTACCGTGGGCGCTAAGCTTTCGGGCACCAATCAGAGTGCCCGTACCGCACTTGCCGAGGCACCGGGCGGCGACGTGTTCGTGGTAGACAGCAATAACGTAACCCTGGGCGAGCGTGTCCTGGTTGAGTATGCGCTGCGCTTGGTGGACGAGGGCCGTAGTGCGGCCCAGATCGCGGCGGCCGTCGAGGCCGTGCGCGACCGCGTGGTGGTTATCGGCCTGCTCGAGACGCTGGAGTATCTGGTGCGCGGCGGTCGCCTGTCTGCTGCGGCCGGCGCCGTGGGCACGCTGCTCAACGTGAAGCCCGTTGTAGCCGCCGAAGACGGTCTGATCGTGCAGCTGGGCAAGGCGCGCGGTTCCAAGAACGGCCGTAACCTGCTCAACCAAAAGGTCGAAAAGGCAGGCGGCATCGACTTTTCCATGCCGCTGGCGCTGGGCTATACGGGCCTTTCGGACGCTGTGCTCAAGAAGTACATCGAGGACAGCGCCGCGCTGTGGGCCGGCCATGCCGAGAGCGAGCTGCCCATCCACACCATTGGCGCCACCATCGGCACCCACGTGGGCCCCGGTGCCGTAGCCGTAGCCTTCTTCCGCCCCGCCAACTAGCTTTCCGGTCAAAACCACCATAAAGGGGACAGGCACCTTTGTGGTGGTTTATGCTGGTTTCGGTTGAAAGGAGCATGCGATGGCGTCTGAGAGCTTTTTTCGAGCGGGTGTACGAGGTGGTCGAGCAGATTCCCGAGGGGATGGTCGCCACGTACGGTCAGGTGGCGCTGCTCGCCGGTCGTCCGCGGAGCGCGCGCTATGTGGGCTACGCGCTGCATAGCAATCCGCGTCCTGGTCAGATTCCCTGTCATCGCGTGGTGTTTGCCGACGGGCACATTTGCGAGGGTTTTGCTTTTGGCGGTCCCGATGCTCAACGTGAGCTTTTGCTAGGGGAGGGTGTGGCGTTTAAGGACGACACGCACGTCGACTTGGCCGCCTGTCGCTGGCCAGCAGGGCTCTAGCGGCTTTGCCGTGGCTAAAACCACCACAAAGGTGCCTGTCCCCTTTGTGGTGGTTTTCCGTTGCAGGTTTACCGGGGCTAACTTATGGAGAACGTATGACGGCGCGGTTTGACGCTACAAAGTAAACCACGGTGAACTATATTGTTTTCAGCAACGGAGCAGGCAATAGGCGATGAAAAAAGCCTGCCCTGTTGAGTTTGATTCGCATTCCTCCCCTCTGTGCGATTCAACGGTGTACTTCGGGAAAGCGCCCGTCGGCTGCCATGGCCGGCGGGCGCTTTCCTGTAATCATGGGACAAAACATCAGGTCCGTTATCCCAAAATGAGGTGCCGACGTTTGGCCTTAGGGCGGCACAAACTTTGATTGTTAGTCCCGCTTGCAGCAACCGATCTTTGTAAACCCCTGCGGCGCCTCTTCGCTCGCGGGGATTCTTGGGCTGTTGCTTCCCAGATACGCCTCTACATGCCGCGCGAACGCTTGCCACGACCACTCGTCTTTATCGGCCTCAAGCCGATCGGGAGAAATCGCGTTGAACAGGCACGTTGGAATCTCGTGCTCGTGCAGATTCTTGGCGATACAAGGCGTGCAGCCCTTGTCGTGGTTGACAGGGTTAAACGGGCATTTCCGGTCGTTGCATGTACAAAACGCAACTGAGCTCATGGGGCTCCTTCCAGTCGGTCGGTTCTGCTGTAAAACGCTGCCGCATGTTAAAACAATAGGGCGTCATTGCTTAACAGAATATAGTCTTAGGGTGCTTGCGACTTAGGGGTTCTGCCGAGCGGCTGAATACCTCGGCGACCGACCTCTGAAGAAAACAAAACCGCCGCAATGAGGATTGTACTCATCGCGGCGGTTTTGTTTGACTGCTGTTTATTGTTCTCGGCTAGTACACCATACCCATGGCGTCCTGAACCTCGGCCAGGGTCTGCTCGGCGATCTCGTTGGCACGACGGTTGCCCTCGTGCAGTACGTCCTTCACATAGTCCAGATCGTTCTCATAGCGCTGACGGCGCTCGCGGATCGGCGCGAAGTACTCGTTAACGGCCTCGGTCACGTACTTCTTGAGCTGGCCGGAACCGCCCATGCCAATCTCCTCGGCAATCTCGACCTCGGAGCGGCCGGTGCAGATGGCAGCCGTCGAAAGCAGGCCGGACACGCCGGGGCGGTTCTCGGGATCAAACGTGATCATGCGCTCGGAGTCGGTCTGGCTCTTCTTGATGCGCTTGGCCGTTTCCTCGGCGGTCATTGAGATGTTGATGGCGTTGCCGTAGCTCTTGCTCATCTTGCGGCCGTCCAGGCCGGGCAGCAGCGGGGTCTCGGACAGCAGCGCGTCGACCTCGGGGAACATCTTGCCGTAGCGGTTGTTAAAGCGGCGGGCGATGGTGCGGGTGAGCTCGATGTGCGGCAGCTGGTCGCGACCGACGGGGACCACGTTGCCCTTGCAGAACAAGATGTCGCAAGCCTGGTGCACCGGGTAGGTGAGCAGAAGGCCGGTAAGCTCGTGGCCCGATGCCTCCATCTCGGCCTTGACGGTGGGGTTGCGCGCCAGCTCGGCCTCGGACACCAGCGACAGGAACGGCAGCATGAGCTGGTTGGCGGCGGGCACGGCGGAGTGCGCGTAGATCATGGTCTTGTCGGGGTCGATACCGCAGGCAAGGTAGTCCATGACCATGTTGTACACGTTGTCCTGGATGTGCTCGGTGGTGTCGCGGTCGGTGATGACCTGGTAGTCGGCGATGAGCACGTTGGTCTTGGCGCCCATGTTCTGCAGCTCCACGCGGCCCTTGAGGGTGCCAAAGTAGTGGCCCAGGTGCAGGCGGCCGGTGGGGCGGTCGCCGGTAAGCATGGTGAACTTCTCGGGCGTCTTGGCCAGGCCCTCGCGAATGGCGTTGCTTTTTTGCAGCGCGACTTCGTAGCTGTTCTCGTTTGGCATGATTGCTCCTAACGTATGTTCATGGGTCAAGATGATAGCGCGTTTATTGAAGGGGCGGGGCGTAAGCAGGAGAGGGGCGGGAGAGAGGCGGCTTGCGCGATGGGTGCGGCGTGGCTGCGCTTGGCCTGCGCCGTCACGCCGCACCCTCGGCAGCTTGCCCTAGAGCTTGTGGTGGCGCTCTTCCTTACGCTCCTCGGCTGCCTGCTCCTCTTGCTTAAAAGCGGGGTCGTCGGGGGTTACCAGCTCGTCCTCGTGCGTGCGCTTGTTGTAATGGTGGCGCAGTACGGGCTCAAACAGGTGCAGGTGCTTGGCGAAGGCCGCGGAGCCAATGGCGAGCACGGTAAAGATGAGCACGCGCATGGGGACCTCGACCTGGTTGATGGCGGCGGCGCCGGCCGAAAGCATAATGCACCACGCGTAGATGAGCAGAACGGCCTGCTTTTGGTTGTAGCCCTCTTGAATGAGGCGGTGGTGGATGTGGCCCTTGTCGGCCTGTCCAATGCTAATGTGGGCGCGCTTGCGGCGCACGATGGCGCTAAACGTGTCGATGATGGGCACGCCGGCCACGATGAGCGGGATGATGAGTGAGGTGAGCGCGGCGGTGCGGCTCACGTTGAGCAGCGATATGGAGCCGAGCGCAAAGCCCAACAGCAGCGAGCCCGAGTCGCCCAAGAAGATACTCGCGGGGTTGAAGTTGTAGCGCAAAAAGCCCAAGCAGGCGCCAAACAACGCGATGGAGAGCGCGGCGGCGTCGATGCGGCCCGAGAGCACGGCCATCGAGAACATCGTGAACGATGCGATGCCGCAGATACCCGTTGCCAGGCCGTCAAGGCCGTCGATGAGGTTGATGATATTGGTGAACGCCACCAGGTAGACTACGGTGATGGGATAGGCGAGCCAGCCGAGCATAATCTCGCCGGGGGCAAGCGGGTTGACAATGACGCCGAATTTTTAGGCCGCCCACGCAGGCGATGAGCGCGGCGAGGACCTGGCCGGCCAGCTTTTGCTTGGGCTTGAGCTGGAAGACGTCATCGATCGCGCCGGTCGCAAAGATGACGGTAAAGGAAAGCGCAAGTATGGGGTAGCTGATGTGCAGACGGGGGTGGGGCACCAAAACGGGCGGCCAGCCCAGGTACCAGGTGCCTAGGATCTGCACGATGCAGGCGACGACGAGGCCCAAAAAGACCGCCGTGCCGCCCATGCGCGGGATGGGCTTAGTGTTGATACGGCGCTTGGAAGGATAGTCGACGGCGTCGAGCTTGATTGCCAGGCGCTTGACCAGGGGCACCGCAAGGAAGGTCGTGATAAAAGCCGCGGCCGCCACGCATAGGTACGGTATGAAGCTCGTGGAGGAAGCCATGAATCGATAAACCGCCAAGCGTCGAAGGAAAAGGTCAAAGGATGCCACGCCGCAAAGGGTATAGCTGACCCATGATACTCGACCAAGGAGGGTGTGAGGAATTGCACGGGGCGATAATCACGTGCTTACCAGATATTCGAGTGATGGTGGGGTTCTGCCTGGTGCCTTTTGGGGATCTGGGCGGGATTTGCAATGGTGAGTTTCGGCAAAAGAAAACCACCCCCACGTTACGAAAATGAACCCACCTAAAACAGGTGGGTGCCCTCATCGACTGTTCCAGCGTCCTTAACAACGAAGGATACCTGTACTAGGTACGACTGTGTGGGCTCCCTAAATAAACGCGACGGTTCACCCAGTTGCTCCGCGGGGGGCGGAATACTTACATCATAAAGCGGCACTTTGTGGATTCCAGTCTTGACATTACAAAAATCGTGTCGGACGATTACGGCGCCTTGGGCTCGAGCCGTCTGTGCGGTTGGTCCTTTTGCGCTTGAGCTGCTGAATCGTTGTTTTGGAGCATGTTTTTTATGCCGACGTCGTTGACCGAACTTTTTTCGCCCGCCTGTCATTTGTGTCCGCGACGTTGCGGTGCGGCGCGCGATGAGGGCGCGCACGGCGTATGCGGTGCTAACGACACGCTCAAGGTGGCCCGCGCGGCGCTTCATATGTGGGAGGAGCCGCCTATCTCGGGCGAGGCCGGTTCGGGCACGATCTTCTTTAGCGGCTGCTCGCTCAAATGCGTCTATTGTCAGAACCACGAGATCTCGACGGGCAAATTTTGGGCTCGAGATTTCGCCCGAGCGCTTGGTCGAGATTATGTTGGAGCTGCAGGACCAGGGTGCGAACAATATTAATCTGGTGACGGCGACACACTACGCGCACCTGCTGCCGGCGGCGATTGCCGCGGCACGGGCGCGCGGACTGGTCATCCCAATCGTCTACAACACGAGCGGTTATGAGCGCGCGAGTGCCGTGGCGGCGCTGGGCGACCTGGTCGACGTGTGGCTTACCGACTTTAAGTATGCCGATGCGGGGCTTGCGCAGTCGCTTTCTCATATTCAGGACTACCCGCGTGTGGCCGTGTCGGGCTTAGCGCAGATGGCACGCGAGATCGAGCGCCGCGGGGGAGAGCTGGTGGATGAGGATGGGCTCATGAAGCGCGGCATGATCGTGCGCCACCTGGTGCTGCCGGGGCATGCGGATGACTCGTGCCGCGTGCTAGACCTTGTGTGGCAGACGGTGCGCGATGTGCCGATCTCGGTCATGAACCAGTACACGCCCAATGCGCTTATGCGCGAGCAAGGCGGCGACCTGGCACGAGCCGTGACGCGCGAGGAGTACGAGCGGGTGCTCGACCATGCCGACGACCTGGGCTTTACAACGATGTTTTGGCAAGAGGGCGGCGCGGTAGACGAGAGCTTCACCCCGGCCTTCGATACCACCGGCGTCCTCACCAGCGCAAAGTAACGCATTCGCCGATGATTTTTCTGGGACGGGGATTAAAAAATCATCGAGAGGATTGCCTGCTCGAAAAGTAGTCAAAATAGCCCCGTCCTAAAAAGACTGGGTATTGGGCGTTGACAGTTGGCGAGCCGTAGGTAAAATATCAACTTGTCCTGGGGACGTAGCTCAGTTGGGAGAGCGCTGCCGTCGCATGGCAGAGGCCGAGGGTTCGACTCCCTTCGTCTCCACCTTTGGATTTGATAAGCCGCTGACATTGTGTCGGCGGCTTTTTTTTAAAAAGAAAGGGCTGAACTATGGCCGAGCTTGAGTCCCAACCACTGTCTGCCGAGGAGCGCGCCGAGTTGGAAGAGCTCCGCGCCGAGAAGGCCCGCCGCGAGGAGCAGGAAAAGGCTCGTCGCGAGCGTGAGGAGCTAGCCGCCCTGCGCGCCGAGCGTACGAAAGCCGAGGAAGCCGTCGCCAAGGCCGCATCCGAGCCGGCGCCGAACGCGCCCAAGCCTCAGCCTAAAAAAGCCGCTCGTCCCAAGCCCTTCGATTCCAAGCCGAGCCGTGACGAGATGACGTTTGCCCAGCGCATGGTCACCTCTAAAGAGCCTGTGGACGAGGACGATATCCCCGGCATGCCGCCGGCTCAAAAGCTCATCATCGCGCTCGCCCTGATTGGGTTTATCGTCTTTATGGGCTACACGATCACGGGCAGCATGGGGCTGCACTAACCGAACCGCAACCGGCGCCCCGCTCGCGTATTCCGCCCTGCCCAACCCTCAACTTCTGCACAACGCATCCGAAAGGTCGCCCCATGGCTTTGACCGACATCTCGCATCCCACCGACATTGCAATGCTCACCGATCTGTACGAGCTCACTATGGCCCAGGGCCTGTGGGAGAGCGGCAAGGCCAATGAGCAGGGTTGTTTTACCGCGTTTTACCGCGACCATCCCTTCGGCAGCGCGTATGCCGTCATGTGCGGCACCGCCGAGCTGCCCGAGCTTGTCGAGAACCTGCGTTTTACGCCCGAGGACATCGACTATCTAGCTTCGCTCCAGGCTCCGGCCGGCGGCGCGATGTTTAAGCCTGCATTCCTCGACTACCTGCGCAACTTCCGTGCGCACGTGAACATTGACGCCGTGCCCGAGGGCGAGCTCGTGTTTCCGCGCGAGCCCATGGTGCGCGTCACCGGCCCGTCGTTGGAGTGTCAGCTGCTCGAGACCGCGCTGCTCAACATCGTCGGCTTCCAGACGCTTGTTGCCACCAAGACGGCGCGCGTGGTACTGGCCGCCGATGGTCGCCCCGTTGCCGAGTTCGGCTTGCGTCGCGCCCAGGGTCCCGATGGCGGCCTGGCTGTTGCGCGCGCGAGCTACGTGGCGGGCTGCTCGTCTACGTCCAACGTGCTTGCCGGACGCCGCTACGGCATTCCCGTCTTTGGCACGCATGCGCACAGCTGGGTGATGAGCTTTGACTCCGAGCTCGAGGCCTTCCGTGCGTTTGCCAAGTCAAGCCCCAAGAACTGCACGCTGCTTATCGACACGTACGACGTGCGCGAGGGCTGCGAACATGCCATTACGGTTGCCAAGGAGATGGAGGCGGCGGGTGAGCGCCTGTCGGCCATTCGCATCGACTCGGGCGACCTGGCTAAGTTGTCCAAGTATGTTCGCGGCCGTTTTGACGCCGAGGGCCTGCCCTATGTGGGGATTTCGGTCTCCAACGATCTGGACGAGTACACGATTCAGTCGCTGCTCGACCAGGGCGCACCCATCGACAGCTTTGGCGTGGGCACCAAGCTCGCGACCTGCTACGATCAGCCGGCGCTGGGCGGCGTGTACAAGCTTTCCGCCCGTCGTGCGAGCGATGCGGACCCGTGGACGCCGGTGGTGAAGCTCTCCGAGCAGCCCTACAAGCGCACGATTCCGGGCGTGCAGCGTGTGCGCCGCTATTACGACGGCTTTGGCGGCCCGGTCTGCGACATGATCTATGACGAGGACCATCTGGCGGGGGAGGGCGCCGCGCGCGGCAATACCCTCGTGGCCGTGAACGATGCCGCCCTGGTGACCGATGTGTCGGAGCTTGAGTATCGCGAGCTGCTGGTGCCGATCGTGCGCGATGGCGGTGCGGTGGCTCCGCGTGAGAGCATCGAGGACGCGCGCGAGCGCTGTGCTTGGGCAATCGATCATCTGGACGCGGCTTTCAAGCGCTTCCTGTATCCGCAGACCTACGTGGTGGGTATGGAACAGGGCCTGGCCCAGGTGCGCGACGAGCTCGTGCGCAAGAACATGGCCGCGGCTTCTGCCTTTCCCTGGGCTCACTAATTCCTTGGGCGGTAGGGGCGAGTCACGCTCCCTTGGCCGCCAGCTCGGCCGTTCGCTGAACAGTTGATTGGTTTGACGTATGACGACTTCTTATAAAACGATGGTGGTAAAGATCGGTTCGTCCACGGTGGTGGGCGCCGATGGCAAGGTCAACCGCGCCTTTATCGGCGGACTTGCCGATCAAGCCGCAGCGCTGCGCAAGCTCGGCTGGCGTCTGGTCGTGGTGAGCTCGGGCGCTATTGCCTGTGGCTATCCCGTGTTGGGCTTCGACCGCAAGCCGGTCGGCGACCTTCCGAGCCTGCAGGCCTGCGCCTCGGCTGGTCAGTGCATCATCTCGTCGGCCTACGACGAGGAGTTCCATGCGCGCGACCTGCTCACCTCGCTCGTACTGCTCACGCGCCACGACACGGCCCGCCGCACGTCCTACCTGCATGCACGCGACGCCCTGCTGCGCCTGGTGGAGCTGGGCGTGGTGCCGGTCGTCAACGAGAACGATACCGTCACCGTCGACGAGATCAAGTTTGGCGACAACGACACGCTGGCGGCGCTTGTGAGCTGCCTGGTTTCTGCCGATCTGTGCGTGACGCTCTCGGACATCGATGGCCTCTATACCGCCAATCCGCACGAGGACCCCACGGCCGAGTTTGTTCCTGTCGTGCATAAGATCGATGCCAAGATTATTGCCTCGGCGGGTGATTCTTCCACATCGGTGGGCACGGGCGGCATGATTACCAAGATCCGCGCGAGCCGCATCCTGATGACGGCGGGCATTCAGAGCGTGATTTGCTCGGGCGAGGAGCCCGATGCGCTCGTGCGCCTCGCCCGCGGCGAGAGCGTGGGCACGCTGTTCGATCCGCCGGCGGAGCGTCTGGACATCGCACCCCGCAAGCTGTGGATCGCACTGGGCGACAAGGCGCATGGCTCGGTGACGGTCGATGATGGTGCTGCGAAGGCGCTGGTCAGCCGTGGCTCTTCCCTGCTTGCGGTGGGTATTCGCGAGGTCGATGGCCAGTTTGCCGAGGGCGATGTGCTCGATGTGTGCGATCCGAGCGGTATGGTCGTCGCCCGCGGTATCGCTGAGGCCGATTCGGACGTGCTGGAACTTGCCGCCGGCCGCCGCCAGGACCAGATCGCCAGCAACCGCCTGCTCGCTAACCTGGCCGAGAAGCCGGCGATACACAGGGATAACTTGATCGTATTTGCATAAAGAAAGACAGCGCTGCGAATCGTTTCCCGCAGCGCTGTCTTTTTCGTGCCGGCACTTGGGGACGTTCCTATTGTGCCGGCAGGTGGGGACACTCCTTTGCTAGAAGATTCGGCGCAGGTCTCCGCGGTTGAGGGCTTCGTCGAAGAGGTGCTTGAATACCACGCTGCCGTGCAGGCCGTCGTGCTCGAACTCGTTGGTCACCCAGGCATGCGAGTTGCCCACGCGGCTGAGCGCATCAAGCTGCAGGCCCGAATCCACGTACATGTCGTCGAAATACACCGCGGCCTGCAGGGGCACCTCGCTGCACGCCAGTCGCTGCGGGTCGTAGATCTTGTCCCAGCTGGTGTCTTCCATCAGCAGGTCCATGGCGGGCTTGAAGGGCTTGAGCTCGGGCATCTGCTCGAACATCCACGGGAACATGGCCTCGCCGGTAAACATGAGCGGGCGCGCGAGGGTGTCGAACTCGGTGCGGTGAGCCTTCTCTTCAGCCGCGGCCCAGCCAATGGGCATAGTGTCACCGTCGGCGTATATGAACTCCTGCAGCGTCCAGTACAGCGGATTCGTGCGCGTGTTGGTGCGCTCGAAGGCGCGCATCAAAAAGCTGTCAGATACCGAGGCGTCGCAGGTCAGCGTGCCGTCGCCATCAACAAAAGCGTGATCGATAATCCAATGCATGCGTTCAAAGCTCGGCTTCATGCCAAAGTCGCTGCCCATGAGCTGTAGGCGCTCGACTGTCATCGGCGAGCCGTCGGGCAGCACGGGCTTCTGGGCTTCGAGCGCATCGGCCAGGGCTGCCACGCGCTCGACGTCAGCGGGGTAGCGGTCATAATACTGCTGCGTCTTGGCGGCCATGCGCGGGAAGGTGTGCGCGTAGACCTCGCTTGCGCTCGCCGGCACGTGGGGGATTCCGCCGCAGGTAAAGCTCGCCGCCACGCCCTCGGGGAAGAGCGACAGGTAGCTCAGCGTCAAAAAAACCGCCGTAGCTTTGGCCGAGCGTGACCCACGGCTTTCCTCCAAAGCCCACTAGGCGCAGGTACTCAAAATCGCGCACGATGGAGCTGGCGAGGTGGCGCTTGAGGTAGTCCGCCTGCGAGCGGGCCGCATTGGCGCCTGCTGCCTCGGCGCGATCGCCCAAGGCGGCAATCGTGCGCCCGTCCACGCAGCTGCTGCGTCCGGTGCCGCGCTGGTCGGGAAGGACCACGCGGAAGTGCTTGACGGCCTCCTCGATCCAGCCGTCGCTTGTGGGCGTCAGCGGACGCGGGCTCTCGCCGCCGGGGCCGCCCTGCAAAAACAGGAGCAGTGGCAGATCGTCGTTGATGCGGTCGGGCGCGCAAACCACGCGGTAGAAGAGCTTGATGCTCTCGGGCGCGCCGGCGATGGGTGCCGGCATAGCGCCGCGGCGCATGGTGCTGCCGACGGCCAGGAGCATCGGCTCCAGGCCGCGCCAGTCAAGGGGGACGTCGATGCTGTGGTCCTCGACGTAAAGGCCGGGGACGTGGTACGAAGTGATGAGGGCCATGTGAGACTTCCGTTCGTTGCGGTGTTTCGGGTTGACCAATTCTACCGCCGCGGGCGAGGCCATGCGCAAATCGGCTACCATGGTTGCAAACTTCTAGGAGAAAGGGCCGCCCATGTCGGTCGATATAGCCACGTATGTCCACGATCTTGCCGTTGCCGCCAAGGCAGCGTCGGCCTCGCTTGCCACGGCGAGCGATGAGCAGCGCCAGGAGGCCGTGCGCGCCATGGCCGCAGCACTGCGCAACGGTGTCGACTCCATCGTCGCCGCCAACGAGCTCGATATGTCCGCTGCGCGCGATGCGGGTACCTCGGCCGGACTGCTCGATCGCCTGCTGCTGACGCCCGAGCGCGTCGAGGGCATGGCCGCCGGCCTGGAAAAGCTCGCCGAGCTGCCCGATCCCGTGGGCCGCGTGCTCGACCACCGCGTGCTTGCAAGTGGCGTGGACCTGACCCGTGTGAGTGTGCCGCTGGGCCTGGTCGCTATGGTCTACGAGGCGCGCCCCAACGTGACGGCCGACGCCGCAGGCATCTGCATCCGTACCGGCAACGCCTGCATTCTGCGCGGCGGCTCGCTGGCCTATCACTCGTGTGCCATGATTTCTGAGCTGCTGGCCGATGCGCTCGAGGCCAAGGGCTTTCCCGCGCGAGACCGTGTCGATGATCGAGTCCACCGACCGCGAGGCCACCGGCGAGCTCATGAAGCTCCGCGGTATTGTCGACGTACTCATTCCGCGCGGCGGTGCAGGCCTGATCCAGCGCTGCGTGCGCGAGTCGCTTGTGCCGGTGATCGAGACGGGCACGGGCAACTGCCACATCTACGTGCATGAATCCGCCGACTTTGATAAGGCGCTCAACATTATCGTTAATGCCAAGACCCAGCGCGTAGGCGTGTGCAATGCTGCCGAGTCGCTGCTGGTCGACCATGCTGTGGTCAATGCGTTTTTGCCCGCGGTCGTGACCGTGCTGCACGACCACGGCGTGCTCATTCACGGCGACGAGGCCACGTGCGCCGCGTGCGCCGACGCCGGCTTTGTGGAGGGCGATGACTACGTCGCCGCGACTGAGGAGGACTGGGGTCGCGAGTACCTGGCGCTCGAGATGAGCGTGAAGGTCGTGGCAAACGAGGACGAGGCCATCGCACACATCAACCGCTACGGCACGATGCACTCCGAGGCCATCGTTGCCGAGGACACGGATGCTTGCGAGCGCTTCCTGGATGCGGTCGATGCCTCGGCCGTGTACGCCAACGCCAGCACGCGCTTCACCGACGGCGGCGAGTTTGGCCTGGGCGCCGAGATCGGCATCTCGACCCCAAAAGCTCCACGCCCGTGGCCCCATTTGCCGCCGAGGCCCTCACCACCTACAAATACAAGCTCCGCGGCACCGGCCAGGTCCGCCCCCTAACGCCCGTGCAAACAAAAACCACCACAAAGGTGCCTGTCCCCTTTGTGGTGGTTTTAGGTGGCGTTGACGGTTAGGCCTGGAAGGTATCTCGGTGCCGGGGGCGAAGGACTGCATGGCCGCGATGGTGCGGTCAAAGAGCTCGGGGAGCTCCCAGCCCAACATCTCGGCGCCCTGCGAAATCACGTCGCGCGAGCAGCCGGCGGCAAAGCGTTTGTCCTTGAACTTCTTCTTGAGCGACTTGGTCGTAAAGTCCATAACGCTCTTGCTCGGGCGCATGATGACGGCAGCGCCGATCAGGCCGGTGAGCTCATCGCAGGCAAACAGGATCTTTTCCATCTGCAGCTCGGGCTTGGGCAGCGAAGTGTTGAAGTCGGACGTGTGCGTCTGGATGGCGCGAATGAGCTCGGGAGACGCACCTTCGCCCTCAAGAATCTCGGCAGCATAGATGGTGTGGTTCACGGGATCGTCCTCATGCTCCTCCCAATCCAGGTCGTGCAGCAGACCGACGATGCCCCAAAACTCCTCGTTCTCGGGGTCGAACTCGCGCGCAAAGTAGCGCATAGTGCCCTCGACCGTCTCGCCATGGGTGATGTGGAACGGGTCCTTGTTGTGCTCGTTGAGCAGTTCGAACGCGCGGTCGCGGGTGATTCCGGCGGTAAGCGGCTCTGCCATAGGAGACTCCTTGTGCTCGTAGGTATCGATAAGAATGAATACTACTAGAACAAGAAAACCACCACAAAGGTGCCTGTCCCCTTTGTGGTGGTTTTTGGCGCGGATGGGTTAGTTGAGGGCGGCTTGGGCTAGGCGGGCTTCGGCGGCCTCCTCGGTGACGCCAAGGGCCACGGCGAACTCCTCGATGGAGCGGCGTTTGGCCTCCTTGAGTACGCGCATGTAGTAGGAGCTGGGTTTTTTATCAGCTTCCTCGGCCTGGCGAATGCGGTGCATCATGGTCTTTGCCACGCGGACCGTCTCGGGCGCGCCCAGCTTGAGCTGCTGCTTAAAGTGCGTCTCCTCAAGCGAGCTGTTGCGCTCGGTAAAGGTGTCGCACTCCAGCTCGTCATAGTGGCTCAGCAGGTGCTCGGCATCTTGCTGCGAGATGGCGGCGTGCAAACGGTCGGCCTGCGCCACGGGGTACATGAGGATCGTCTGCGCATGTCCCTGCTTGGTCTCGAGCAGCAGCATGGGCTGCGGCGTATCGTCCCTAAAACCGACGACGGTGCAGACTCCCTGGCCCGGATGAATGACGTGTTGACCGATTGAGAACATGCTACCTCCAACTTATACGAATTTACGTATGTCTAGAATACCACGCTGACGTGCGCAAACCATCACTTTATGCAGGAAAAGCACACAACTCCGATAGGTAAGAGTATTCGATAAAAGACGCAGCTCATTCACACCTTTATGCATTTTCAACGCGTGCATAATTTGCAGGCAGACTGGCATCTTTGAGTGACTCCATACAAGCTGTAGTCAATTTTGTGCATATGCAATATCTATTAGCTTTACCCTGCGACAGTAGCTACCGCTTGTGATAGAGTGCTACAAACTCTGGCTTTTGCCCTACGAGTGACCAAGAGCTCGGGGGCTTTAACACAAGGAGGACCTATGCCCGAGAAGATTGAAGAGCTGGTACGCGCTGCGCTTGCTGCGGCCCAGGAGGCCGGCGACCTTTCCGCATTTGAACTTGACGATTGCGCCATCGAGCGACCGGCTGACACTTCTCATGGCGAGTGGACCTCTACCATGGCCCTGAAGTCCGCCAAGCTGGCCCACTGCGCCCCGCGCAAGATCGCCGAGGCCATCGTTGCCCATATGCCCGAGGATCCCGCGATCGAGAAGGTTGAGATCGCAGGCCCCGGTTTCATCAACTTCTACCTCTCCGTTGCCGTCAAGAATGCCATCTTTGGCGAGGCTCGCGAGAAGGGCATGGACTTCGCTAAGTCCAACGTCGGTGGTGGCCTGAAGACCCAGGTCGAGTTCGTTTCCGCCAACCCCGTCGGCCCCATGCACATCGGCCACGGCCGCTGGGCCGCGCTGGGCGATTCGCTCTGCCGCGTTATGGACCACGCCGGCTATGAGATCCAGCGTGAGTTCTACATCAATGACCACGGCTCTCAGATGAACACCTTCGGCAACTCCATCAGCACGCGCTATATGCAGCTTGCCGACATCATCGCCAAGCAGGGCGTTGATATCGACGAGGCTCACAAGCTGCTGATCGCCGACCGTGACGCCTTTGTTGCCGACGAGAACGACGAGCACCCCGAGACCCATCCGTATCAGGACAACTTTGCCGAGACCTTGGGCAAGGACTCTTACGGCGGCGACTACATCATCGACGAGGCCGCCGAGTTCTGGCGCACCGACGGCGATAAGTGGGTCAACGCCGATCCTCAGGAGCGCATGGAGAGCTTCCGCGAGCGCGGCTATGTAAAGATGGTCGATAACATGCGCGACCTCTGCCACGCCGTCAACTGCGACTTCGATCGTTGGTACTCCGAGCGCTCGCTGTATGTGAAGGACACCGAGGGCGAGACCGCCGGCACCTCCGCCGTCGACCGCGCTTTTGAGAAGCTCGACAAGATGGGCTACCTCTACACCAAGGACGGCGCCCTGTGGTTCCGCTCCACCGATCTGGGCGACGACAAGGACCGCGTCCTGATCAAGTCCGACGGCGAGTACACCTACTTCGCCTCCGACGTCGCCTATCACTGGGATAAGTTCCAGCGCGTCGATCACGTCATCGACATCTGGGGCGCCGACCACCACGGTTACATCGAGCGCGTACGCTGCGTCTGCGACGCTCTGGGTTACCCCGGCAAGTTTGAGGTTCTGCTGGGCCAGCTCGTCAACCTGCTGCGTAACGGCAAGCCCGTCCGTATGTCCAAGCGCAAGGGCACCATGGTGACCCTGCAGGAGCTCGTCGACGAGGTCGGCTCCGATGCCGCTCGCTACACGCTCATCTCCAAGAGCTCCAACCAGATGGTCGACTTCGACATCGAGGCCGTTAAGAAGCGCGACAACTCCAACCCGGTCTATTACGTGCAGTATGCTCACGCCCGCGTGTGCTCCATCCTGCGCCGTGCCGCCGACGTTACCGCCGAGCAGGCCGACGAGATGGGCATGAAGGCCGTTGCCGCCAAGGCCATCGGTGAGAACGTCGATTACTCGCTGCTGACCGACCCGACCGAGCTCGCCCTTTCGCGCAAGCTCAACGAGCTCACCGACCTGATCGCCAGCTGTGCTCGCGATCGCGCTCCGTTCCGTCTGACCCACTTTGCCGAGGAGCTCGCCGGCGACTTCCACAGCTTCTACGCTGCCTGCCAGGTTCTGCCGAGCGAGGGCCGTCCCGTCGACCCCGAGCTTTCGCGCGCCCGTCTGGCAGCTTGCGATGCCGTCCGCGTGACGCTCGCCCTGGTGCTCACCCTCGTTGGCGTTTCCGCGCCCGAGCAGATGTAACCTGCGGGTCATTTGACCGTGTAGGTTTGGTTTAACAGAGCCCTATAAGCCCGATCTCCTACGGAGGTCGGGCGTTTTTTCGCAAACGCCGACGTATTGATGAATTTGGAACTGCTGGAAATACGAAACTATGCCGGTTTACTACGATGAATTGAGGAATTCTAACCACGCCGGCCTTTTTGCTAAAAAGTGCAAGGCATCTACCTGCGGTTTTAGTTCAACAAGTTTCAGAGTGGTCGTGGTTGAGCGATTCATCGTAGTAAACCGCCATAGTTTTGGCGGAGGCAGTCAGATTTGTGGGTGGCAAACAAAGAGTGTCCCTTTTGACTAGTCGTTTAAGAACGTCCCCAATGACTAAGTTGCAGGTGGCGGCGGTTGTGTTACACTAATTCTGCGTAGTTGACGCAATCATCTCGATACAGATCAATGATGTCCGTCGTTTTGAACGGAACTAGACTGTTTAGCCGCCCTGAAGGTTTATGCAGGGAGCATGTGATCACAGGGCTTGAAAAGAAAGTTGAGCAAACACTGTGTCTGATCAACAGCAAGAAAACGAAATAACGACGACGCAGGCCGCTCCCGCTGCACCGGTTGCGTCGGACCAGGTCGCGGCGCCCGCGCAAGCCTCGGCTCCTGAGACGCCTAAGGCTGCTTCGACGCCTATGCCTGTAGCGGCTGAGAAGGCCGTGCCTGCAACTGGTGAGGAGGCTGCTCCGGCAAAGCCCAAGCGCACGCGCCGCACGGCCAAGCCTGCCGCTGACGGCGAGGAGGTCACCAAGCCAAAGCGCCGTACCACGCGCACGACGCGCGCCGGGCTCACCGTTGCAGCTGACTCCTCGGCGCCGATTTCCGATGAGGTCGCGCAGGCACGTGCGTTGGCGCAGATTAGCGAGGCTCAGGTGGTGCGCGCCCGCCGTCGTGCTGCCGAGCGCGAGGCCGCGGCTCTGACCGAGCTTGCAGCTCCGTCTGTGCCCGAGACGCCTGCCGCCACCGAGACTCCTGTCGCCGACCAGCCGACCGAGAAGCCGGTACCGCGCACACGCCGTCGCACGGCTGCTAAGGCCGAGCAGGTTGCGGAACAGGTAGTCCCCGAGCCCACTGAGACTTCGCTCCGTTCCGCGGCAGGGGAGGGTGCATCGTCTGTTGAGCCCGCTGCGCCTGTCGAGGCCAGCGAAGTTCCCGTTGTCGATCCGGCTTTGCGCCCGCACCGTCGCGGTCGCAAGCCCAAGGCCTTTGTCGAGGCCGAGAAGGCCGCAGCCGCAGCCGCCGCCGCTCGGGATGCTGCGGCGACCGCCAAGTCCTCAACTGCTGCCGATGAACCCGTCCAGGATGCTACGACTTCCGAGGCCGTTTCTGCCGATGCCGAGCCCGCCGGCGTCCGTCCCGGTCGCAGGCGTCGCACTGCTGCTAAGCGCACGTCCAAGGCTAAGGCTGCCAAGAAGGGCGCGTCCGAGGATTCCGCCGAGACGACCGCCGATGCATCGACTGATGCCGTCGAGCCCCAGGACGTCGAACAGCCTGCATCCGAGAAGCCCAAGCGCGGTCGCAAGAAGTCCGTTAAGGCCAAGGCCGCCGAGCAGCATGCTGATGTCGAAGCGCAGGTCGATTCCGGCGCCGAGGCCAATGACGCCGCTGCGGCCAATGTTGACACCACCGCAACCGATGGTGCCGCCCCCGCCGAGGGCGAAGACGGCGCTCGCCCCAACCGTCGCCAGCACAAGCGCAACGAGGAGCGCAACGAGCGCAAGGACGAGCGCAACAACGACCGTCGCAACCGCCAGCGCGATCGCAAGCAACGCAACAAGGAGCGTAATGCCGCTCCCACCGAGCCAACGCTTTCGCGCGAGGAGCTTGCGGCCATGAAGGTCGCCGAGCTGCGCGAGAAGGCAAAAGAGTTCGAGATCGAGACGACCGGCAAAAAGAAGGCTGAGCTCGTCGAGGAAATCTACGTCACCGCTGCGAAGGCCGAGGGCTTCCGCGACATCAAGGGCATTCTGCAGATTCGCCCGGACAGCTCCGGCATCATCCACGCCCATGGCTACATGAAGTCCAACGACGACGCCTTCGTGCCCGCCTACCTCATCCGCTCCGCGCGCCTGCGCACGGGCGACGTCATCGAGGGCTCGCTGCGTCCTTCGCGCGGCGGCGACAAGCGCGCCGGCCTCGCCAAAATCACGACCGTCAACGGTCTGGACCCCGAGCAGATTCGCAACCGTCCCAAGTTCGGCGACCTCACCCCGGTCTATCCCAACGAGCCGCTGCGCATGGAGCACGGCAAGGACTCTATTACCGGCCGCGCCATCGACATCGTGTCACCGATCGGCAAGGGCCAGCGCGGCCTGATCGTGTCCCCGCCCAAGGCCGGCAAGACCACGATCCTCAAGAAGATCTGCCAGTCTATCTCGATTAACAACCCCGAGGTGCACCTCATCTGCCTGCTCGTCGACGAGCGCCCCGAAGAGGTCACCGATATGCAGCGTTCCATCAAGGGCGAGGTTGTGACGTCGACCTTCGATATGCCTGCCGACAACCACACCCGCGTGGCAGAGCTCGTCATCGAGCGCGCCAAGCGCATCGTAGAGCTGGGTGGCGACGTCGTGGTGGTGCTCGACTCCATCACGCGCCTCGCCCGCGCCTACAACTTGGCGGCGCCCGCCTCGGGCCGCATCCTTTCGGGCGGCGTCGATTCGGCGGCACTGTATCCGCCCAAGCGCTTCCTGGGTGCAGCCCGCAATATCGAGAACGGCGGCTCGCTCACCATCCTGGCCTCTGCCCTCATCGACACCGGTTCCAAGATGGACGAGGTCATTTTCGAGGAGTTCAAGGGCACCGGCAACATGGAGCTTAAGCTCGACCGCGACCTGGCCGACCGCCGCATCTTCCCGGCTATCGACCCCGTTGCCTCCGGTACGCGTAACGAGGATCTGTTGGTCGACGAGCAGATGCGTCCGTTTGTCTTTGGCCTGCGTCGCATTCTTGCCGGCATGAACAACACCGAGCGCGCAGCCGCATCGTTTATCAAGGGCCTTAAGGGCACCAACACCAACCAGGAGTTCCTGGTGCGTTCGGCCAAAAAGCACAGCGACTACGAGCAGACGTTCTAGGTTGTCATCCACACGCAGCGATAGCCATCAATGCGATAAAGGGTCGGGGCTTTGAGCCTCGGCCCTTTTCCATATCGCCGCTCCGCGCTTATTTTTAACCATAAGACCGACGAGCAGCAGGTTTCCCGTTTCAATCCGACATCGTCGCTTGCAATCGACGGGGCGGTTTCGCATAATAGCTTTTAAGCTTCGCGACGGAAAACGCAGATGAAACGAACCATATACCGTTGCTTTGGGGCATAGCCCCGCTTCATCTTCTCTCGCGCAGCCAACTGAATGATGCGATTTGGGTGCTGGAAGATGGGGAGAGCTCATGGCTTCTTCTGATGCAACACAACGAGCAGTCCTTGCCGGACTTTCGTGCGGGATCGGCCTTGCCGCTCCCGTGGTTATGTATGCCGCGACGCTGCCGTTTTCGTCGGTGAACGAGACGGTCGTGGCGGGTGCGGTTCCCTTCGCCGTGGGTGCGGTGGCGGGCGTGGGTATCTATGCCGCCTCGCTGGGTATCTCCGAGTACCGTGCGCAGCGTGAAGAGCGTCTGTTCCAGCCCGATGCCATGGGCGGTGCCGCCAATCTCAATCAGCATCAAAGCGAGTTCAAGACCGCCTCGATTCCAGCTCAGCAGCAGGATGCGACTCCTTACGCTGCGACTTCTGCTTCTCAGGCTCAGGCGGAGCAGTCTACCTCGGCATTCCTTTCCGGCCTGACTGGTGCGTTCCAGCGCCGTCATGCCGATGATGGTGTCCCTACCATCGCTCGAGCCGCAGATGCTATGGACGAGGACGAGGCTTGGTCCATGATCGACAGTATGCTCGACGACGATTCGCCGGTGAGCTGCGACCCTGCACACTCGCGCGACGTCTATCAAGTCGCCATCGACGAGCTCACCAACGGCGGGCAGACCGGCTCCTTCAATCGCGACGACATCGCCGCCGCGGCACGCGCCGTGTCTGGCTCCCAGGCCGCCCCTGCGGGCAGCACGGCGGCTTTCGTGGCACTCGTCGCCAACGCGGCAGCCAATAACGCCTACAGCGCTACCTCGGCGGACGCGAACGCTTCTGCCGATAATTCGTACGTTGATGAAGCCATGTCCGCGGACGAGGAGGCCGTTGCCGCCCGCCGTGCCGCCGAAAGCTCGCTTTGGGGCGCTCCTGCCCAGCAGCAGGCGGCTGAGGCTGCGCCGTACAATGCAAACCTCGCCAGCATGCCTATCATCTCCGGTGCCGCGGGCATCGATCTCGATGACCTCGATGAGCCTGCAGCCATCACCGCATCGATTGATGCCCAAGATCGCATCGACACCGGCGACCTTCCGGACGCCTCGCTCGAGGTTGATGTTCCCATAGCCGATTACTCGGGCCACGAGGACATGTGGGCCGCCGCCACCGCGATTCTGGATGAGATTGACGAGCCCGCTCCTGTTGCAGCGCCCGCTCCCGTCGCTGCCCCTCAGCCTGCTGCCCCCGCCTATGTCGGCCGTCACAGCGCTGTGTTCCCCGAGGATACCGCCCGCATCTCGCGCGAGAGTATCGAGCGGGCCGAGGCTATTGCCGCCGGCATTATGGAAAATCGTCGTCACGAGCGCGTCAATCAGATCCTCGAGGAAGAGATCGAGCGCCTGCAGTCCTCCACAGCCAAGCGTACAGGCCGTGCCTATCTGAGCGTTATCGAGGGCGGTACCGCCAGCTTCGCGCCGCTCCGCGCGGAGGCATAACTTCTGCATGGTTAAGATCAATCGAAAATGGGCGGTCGCGACCTGCCTGATGGCGCTCTTGATCTGGGGCAATTCGCTGGTTCCCGGCTCGGGGTCGGGCTCGCTGAGCCTAACGGTCATGGAAGCTATCCGCGGTTTCCTGCACGGCGTGGGACTTCCATATGAATGGGTGACCAACTTTGTTGTTCGCAAGTGCGCGCATTTTACCGAGTATATGGTGCTCGGCATCCTGGCAACGCACGCCTTTGATTTTGAGGGCCGGCGCACCTTTGACGTGCTGCTGCCCACGGCGGTGTTCCTGCTGCTGATTCCCTCGATCGACGAGACGATTCAGCTCTTTGTGCCGGGACGCGCCGGCATGATCACCGATGTGATGATCGACTGCTGTGGAGCGGCAACGGGCGTTGTGCTCCGATATCTCTTACGGCCGCTGATGCGCGCCAAAAAAGCCGCCTAGGACGTATTGTTTGGTCCTAGGCGGCCCTTTTTTATTGGCTCTGTTAGACCAAATTTGACACGATCGGCTGTTCGTCGAACCGGAAAATAATCGGGCTATCCCCGCCCATCGCGGTCCGCGCCCTCCCCGTCAGCCTTCCCCGAAGATCCCAGCCTGACGTCGA